>Ga0115851_100617_pt1 | contig 16635 bp, 5 predicted proteins | sample InSIn2gowninarea_FD_83865 | JGI IMG/M metagenome (GOLD analysis project Ga0115851, IMG submission 83865)
AAGGCATGCGAACTCCAACCTGTAAATGTGCACTGCCCTCTGGAAATGTGCACTGCCCTCTGGAAATGTGCACTGCCTGGCCTGGAACAGTTCACACTACTCGATCTCTGGCTCGAATTCTTCCCTGCGTTGAATCTCTGCTCTCTAGGAAATTTGATTTGCCTTGATCTCCCTCTACTTCGATGTATCTATCTCCATCCCCTTCGACCTGCTCTTATAATCTCTCGTTGGTGAACCAACAGCCATGATTAGATCTCCATCAATGTCTAAAATCATCTCCAACTCAATCCGTGTGAGTTTCTAGAGCATTACCACTTTTCCTTAATTAATTACTATTAATTAACCAGTTTTCCTAAGTTAGACTTAGGAAAAATTTAAATGATGGTTAATTAATTTAATTAAGGCGTTTCACAAGCTTATCTTGCGAAACCTTTTCTAGGTTTTGAAGATCTCGTGTTCTTAGCCTCTTTGACACAAATCGAGACTAGAACACCTATTCGATGCTACAAAAATTAACACTCCCTCTTAGCAAGGAAGGCGTTCTCTCCCATAAAATCTTCCCTCACACTGCTAATGTCTGACACGTGACAACTTGTCACTGTCCACCAAGCTACTACACATACTCTCATTCATCTGCTAACTATGTAGCTGAACCATCTTGCATCTGCGCTACTGCTGATATTGCACTATGTCACCCTGCACTGCTGCCAACACTACCTGCGCTGCATCTAATCTCATGTTGTGCCTGCTGCAACTACTGCAACTAAGAACCAATCTCTGAATCTATTGTGTCCTTGTACTGGCTCTACAACTGTCTCCTGAGTCTCTGACTACAACTGGCTTTGCAATGTCTATTGAGTAATAGATCGAGCTACCTAGTTGCAGTGATTTAGCAAGGGAGAAAGTTCGATCCAGAGAGAGAGCATCGGAAAGAGGGTGAAGCAAATAATTTAAGAGGAGGATTCCAAAGAGTTTCTCAGTGGTTTTCTAGTGTCAGAGAGGTAAGAAAAGGGAGGCCGAAATTATTCTGCAGAGAGGCTGTGTAGCCAGTGCAAGCAACCAGAAACCCCAGTGCGAGTGTTGGGAGAGAGATCATTTCGGTTTCCAGAGGCTAGAAAGATCATCCAAGAGGCAAAACAAATTTTTCTAGAGGCAAAGGGAGGCATGACAACTCATCTAGAGCCAGCGAGCAGGTAGTGTGAACTGTTCCAGGCCAGGCAGTGCACATTTCCAGAGGGCAGTGCACATTTCCAGAGGGCAGTGCACATTTACAGGTTGGAGTTCGCATGCCTTAATGATTTAGTGTATGTGCATTACAATATCCGACTTCAAGTGAAGCAAGTAGAAACACCAATGGATCCAGATGCCATTTCCTTAGACAATATTGATGTATTGTCTCAGTAAAGGGTGGAGTCTAAGGAGCCCATCTTGGAGGAGTCACCTTCATGGTTAGAGCCAGATAATCGATTAGAACAGGGGAAACAAGAGGTGGAGGACTCGAAGGAGGAGCAGGAGGCAGAGGAGGAGGAGGAGATTGTGGGAGCATCAGCATCAACGCCATTCGCTATAGATATAGGAGAGCACAACTCCAAACCTAGCACTCATTATTTGACATTAGGTGCAGGGGCATGGCCTTCTACTACTAGGGGCAGGCCTGGCAAATAGCCCATCATGTTTTCTCGTAAAAGGGGGAGAGGACATTGAGTTTCAGATAGATAGCTGCTAGTTTTATTTGTTTTGCTACATATAACTCATGATGATGAAATACTTGTATATATGTGATGTTATTTTGTATTGGTTCTCCACATTTGTGTCCTTGATTGGACAATTATCAGGGATCAACAGCATTTGGTATCACCTTTGATGTATCATTTTTATTTGACATCATATATATCAGTGCTTTCTTCATATTTATGTGCCAATGTGTTTATTTCATGTTGTTATTGCTTTATATGTTTAAAAATTTGAAGAAAAAATGAATATATTATGCATTTTTTATGTTGCCGATCTTTTGCCGATATTGCCGATAAGATGTTTTCTAGACCCTCGCCGATATTTTGCCGATACCGATATTATCAACACTACAAAATTAAATTAAAATCCTAAGCCATAAATTTAATTAATTAGAGTCAAAATTAAATTAAAATCCTAAGCCATAAATTTAATTAATTAGTGTCAAAATTAAATGTCTTAGGAAAATTAAATTTTCCAAATGAAAAATTCATAGGTCTTAAAAAAATTAATTTTTGAAGGTCCTCCACCAAGGGAATATTGGATATTTCAAGAAAAATTGGACCCTTGGGCTTGGTGGTTAAGACAAAGTCAATTTTTTGAGGAAATTAGCTCAAAATAATTAATTTTGAGCTAATTAAAATGAAATTAAATGATAAATTCGAAAAAATTTCAAAAATAAAAATTCAACGTCTAAGATTAAAAAATGATCAAGTATTTTTCAATGGCCAAGATTATTTTGACAAGGATCAAGGAAACTAGCCGTTATTTTTCACTTTGAGGATTGATCTATAAATTAGAGAGTCATTTGAGTCTCTAGCTATGTGATTTCCGGCAAAGAAATTGTTGCTGAAACATTTGTGTAAACTATTGTCCCGCTGGAAACTATTTTTTTTTAATCATAATAAAGACTTTGGGATGCAAATCTAGGTGTACTTGTTCATCGATTTGGGGTATGTACTGACTAAGCACTTCCAATGTTGTGCTAATATATGATTATTTTGAGATAAATACGTGGTGTTTGTAGGTACTTCAGTGCTTGGTCTCCAAGTTCACAAACTGTGGGCAAAGATCATTTTCCTTGGATCCTGAATATTTATGTGGTGGATTAAATCTTTGCTAAGGCTATAGTGTGCATGGGGTTTCTGAAACATTTTAGCCATTAATCAAAGAAAATAGGCATAAAAAATATTTTTTCTCATAAGTTTAAATTTTCAAAACACTTGTATATATGTAGATTTTGTAAATAACTTTGTACATATAATTTGTAAATTATTTTTGCTAACTTAGGTTTTAGGGTTTTAAGATTTTTTTTTTTTTTTTTTTTTTTTTTTTTTTTTTTTTTTTTTTTTTTTTTTTATATATTTGGGGTTTAAGTGTTTTATTTTCATTTTTGCAGGTTGAATCAAGAGATCAAGCTGAAGTAGAGATAGATCTAGGCCCTTGAGGGTAAGATCTAATCTCTACAAAATTTTGCAAGGCTACCCACTGAAAAATTTGTAGCAAAATTCAGATCCGGATTTTTTTTTTGAAGTAAGGGTCTCACTTTTCAAGCCTCTTGGGCCTAGATCCAGCCCCTAGAGGGCCATCGTCCTCCTTATCTTGGCCAGAGTCACCCTTTTTTGCCCATGCGTCATCTTTTTTAGCCCTTTTAGGGCAGGCCGTAGCCTCTAGAGGCCTCAACCTCCCCTTCTAGACCCATTGTTAGGGCCTTATGGCCTTAAAAGGCCTAGTCCTGGGCCCTAGACCACACGACTACCCTTCCTTGACCCTAACGACTACCCTTCCTTGACCCTAACGACTACCCTTTGGGTTAGCTGTGACCCTTTGGGGCCCTAAATTGCCCCAAAAGCCTCAATGTCCAACCTTTGAGCCCTTATGCCTCCAGCGTTAGTCTTTTTCCAGTCTCCTCTTGCCTCTTGGGCCCCTGATCTGCCCTCCTGGCCTCTTCTTCCCTCAACGCTAGTCCTTTTAGGCTTAGCGTTGGCCTTCCTTGGCCTATTTTGCCCTAGTTTGCCTTAGTTCCATCTCTGAAAATTTCAAGACTGATTCCTTGGTGGTTTAGCAATAGAAATTTGCTCAAAAACTTGTGTTTTCAAGTGCAAGAGCATTGGAGAAATTTTGGGCTACTTGGGCAAGTTGATCTTTAATGCCATGGGCCTAGGGTTTGCTCTCTAAACCTTCATTTTGCCTCTTTTTTATTACATCAGTAATAATAGTGATATAATAGCCCTAAAATAACATTTGAACTAGTCAAAATATCTTAAAATTGCAAATTTTAAATTTTCTTAAATTTTGGCCACTTGGGCCTCTTAGATCTAGCCAGGATCTAAAAATTTGTTTGCTGGAATTTACTGCGTAAATTACAAAATCGAGTTTGCAATTTTTCTGAATCACACATCTAAGAGGGTTCAAAACTTGATTTTTTTAGTTTCGGTAATTTTTTTCTATTTTTGGGCAGTGGTTTTAGCATCATTAGCTCGCTGATCTGTTGGTTTATTTACTGTTGTAATAAGTTGTTTCAGATCTGATATATTACTGAATACTGCATCTTAAAGTGGTTTAAAACTCATATTTCACTGTGGCAAGTTATTGGACATTTTACTAATCATTGCTAGTCACTATTGGCTTGATATCTATTGGATCTAAGATGTTTTCCTTACTACTGTTACAACTTTCTCACTGTTGTCGTGACAGTCACATATAACATCCTAGGAGGTCTGAAAATTATAAATCTATATTGGCTAAGCATTGGGAAATTTTCTACCTCATAAGTTTGGCAAATTTCAATGCTCGTCTCCTTTTGGGTTTATCCTTCACCTTAGCTCTGAAACCATGTTAAATTTTCAGATTGTTCTATGTTGTATCAATTACTTTAGCCCAATAACAATAAGTCTTTCCAATCATCAACAATAATTGAAGATAGAACAATAAATGCAATGACAAAGGAGACAATCAACAAGAGACACTAGGTTTGGTCAAAAGACCAGGGAAAAACCCCACTATGGGGAAAAACCCTTAGAAATTCTTCTATTAAATTGTCATAAAATGTTCAACAAAGAGTACAATGATCCCAATACAACATCATCCAATCAAATAACCCAATAATATTTAGAAATATGTTTCCAGCATCATAATATATTAGAGACAACTTTTCCTATTTGCGGTCAACAGTAAAATCTGAGTCAAACTTCTCGGTCGCATGGAGGAGAAGTTGTGCGAGCGACTGAAGGCTTTCAATCACTCCCTTTAGCATGTAAGCCAACGACTATGGGCTAATTTTTCCTGTGACAAGTCAGTGATTGTAACCTAAAACCCCTAAAAATAGATGCGAGCCTCAGACCCTATAATTTCAGACTTTTGCGAACTTCTTTTGTCGTCCCAGCCTTAGACTTGTGCGAACCAATCAATGAAAAAGAGAAGAAGAAGATGCTTGGTGATGTCCAAATGAGCTTGAGGTCACTTGTATTTATAGGCTTCCATGAGTGTCCAATTTGCTTTATGGCCGACTTGTCCAAATGTGCATGTGGGCTTTTCTTCATAAGTACACTTTCCCTTCTCAAAATTTGATGATCTTTAGGTCGATTTTGGTCTTCTCGAAAAGAGAAATTCAATGCAATCATCATCTCCATCAAATGAGTTGTCCAAAGTGGAATTTGACCATAATTGCATAATTTAACATAGGGAGTAAATGGAAAGCGACCAACTCAAGTGCGAGGATATGATTCTATGGGAGACAATGGATATTTTGGGGGGGGATATAAAGAGAACGAGTAAGAAAAAAGCGCGGAATAAATTATTTTCTCTGATGAAGTGAAGATAATGTAGGGTATACAGAGAGAGCCACGACTTGGAGATTTGAGCAATTGTTTTTGGAGCTTTGGGCACGGGGGCTAGGAGACCTCAATTTCAAAGTCCTCTAGATCTAGGAACCAGGTAAGTTGATCCCAGATAGGCTAGGAGGAAATGGTCGATTTGGTAAATTTAGGTCAAATTGATTAGTTGGTTAATTGTAAAAATCAGCGTTAAATTTCTAGTTAATTGTAAATAAAACGGATATTAAAGAGCTACACTCTCAAATCATCATCACTTGGATTTCAATATCTCTTCTTGAGAATTTCAGACTTGCAATTGTTGGATGAATTATGTACGATTGGATGCATTTTGACATTTGGAAATTTTTCGCTATCTTTCTTGGAGCTTCTCTTTGGCATGTTGATGGATGGATATATTCTCCGTTATCTTGTGAGTACTATTTGATGTTATATTTTTTCCCTAATGAATGTCTAAAGTATGGAATAATGTTTCATAATCTTTAATGTGCCCTAATTTAATGAGAATTTGTTAAAACATTGAAGCTATTGGAAGTATTGCATGCGTTATTCATAGATAATGATCACTGAATGTTCCTAGAGGTTAATTTTGCATATTGCATCCTTGAAATTCCATTAAACATTGTCAATGAAGTGTAAATTCCTAGAGTAGCTATGAAGCTGCCTCCTTTAGGGCTAGCGAAGTTGCCATTATTGAGAAATCTAGGGGCAACTAGATTAAGTGATTTCTCTTTTGTTGATAACTGTTTATGATGTCTTTTTACTGATCTTGATTAGATTATTCTTCAACTTGATTATTATTGTGTTCTCTTCATCAAACAACCATCAAACCATAAAGAATAATAAGACAAAGGACACAAGATATAGGCGATCAACGAGGGCCAAAACCTCTCTAACAAAGAAGAAAACCTGCAAGAATTCTTTTCTTCTTATAGAATCTTCAATTGATGAATTCCAAGACCTATGACCCTTGACCAAGACCCCTCCAAGACCAAGTCAACCTTCCTTCTTGATGAACTTTCCTTACACAACTTCTAGAACCAAACTTCGACCTTCCAACAACTTCTTTAACAACTTCAACCCCAACAACAATTTTTGCAACTTTGACCTAGTAGCTTCAACGACTTCGACCTAGCAGATTCACAACTTCAACCTTTCACAACTTCGATCTAGCTAGAGCTTCACAACTTTGACCTAGATGTAGCTTCAATGCAACTTCATAATTCGTCTTGCTCTGTAACTGTAGAAATCCTAACACAAGAGAGAGACACACTGACAGAGAGAGGGATCCAAAACTTCGACCTTGTTCTTCTTCTTCTTTTTCATCCTTTTTCAGCTTCTTTCTTGAGGAGATCGAACTTGCTTGTTGTGTGTCCAAATGAGGTTGAGTTCCTTCTTATTTATAGGTTTTTGAGGGGTACAAATTCCTATCTTTAGGATGACTTGTCCCTTCATGTAGGCCGACTTGATCTTTGCACCATGACGAGGTCTTGGAGGGACTTTTGACTTTCTTTTGACTCAAATAAATTTTCTTTACAATATGTAACATGCCCAAAAGGGTCTTTCATATATGAAAATGACTCAATTAAATTGTAGACTCAATGACAAGCCCTAGAAGCACTCAATGAGTGCTTGAACTAAAAATAAATTTCCCTTGAGCATGAAACCCATGCCTCAAGAATAAAAATAATAAGTTTATTTTTTCTCATTACATCAAATACATAAAACCATGATTACATATGTCATTATGAAGACTGAACCTAGTTACATATTTCAACACTCCCTCTTAACTAGGGAGGCATTCATAATCCTTACAAGGTACTTGGGCATTCTCAATCTGAAGAATTATCATAAGAAGAGTCAGATTGACAACCCATTTGTTTAGCGTCATAGCATTCAGCATTATCACATAGCAAGACCTTGACTAACAACTCTATCTCTCCACAAGATCATAGCACAATGTTGGCGAGACCAATGACTTATATACACCATCATCATTGTCTCTCAAGGTATATACCCCACCCGGGTGTTCACAGATTATGTCCTTCTAGGACTATTCTTATCTTGGATTCTCAGTCCTCAAAGAATATCGGTCCTCTACGACTACTCTTATCTTGGATGCCCTACCTCATCCTCAAAGAGTATTGGATGCCAGATGCTTACCCAATCCTCCATTCTTTCTTCCCAAAGTGAAGTCAAGAATGATGTGTCTATCTCTCCCTCTCGACTAGGGAGGATATACTCACTCTTATAGAGGAATGTACCCAAGCTCCCTCATTTAGGTACTTGTCCAAGCTCCCTCTTAATCGAGGACTCGCTTCCAACAACTTTTTGCTATAGGTGGAGATCATGGGACTCTCAGCTGCTTGTGGGGCTCCTTCTTTCGATGTCATGAAGTTCATCGTTCTCATAATGGAGCCTTCATCAGTCGTAGGGAATCGACCATTTATCACTTTCCTTCGCGAGCTACATCAGTCATGTCATTCTTCTCTTCATCGTAAAATGATCTCCTAGTTCACATCTAGATTTTCTTCATACCACTACCTCTTCCAAGTCATGCTTCCTTTAGGATCTTTCATCCAACCACATGAGTGCTAGTTGTCGGTGACATCTATAACCCTATTTTGGTAGCCCTGTATCAACCCATCCAGATGTTGTTCGAAATAAAAAAAATGAACATCAAATCACAATTACTTTTTGTGATGGCCTTTCATCATGACATCTAGCTTGCCTGCAACATCTTGCACACTCATAAACACATCTCCAAGACTTCATATGTCAAGGGTATCCTTTTTCTTTACAGACCTTTATCATGGTCTTCTTCTCTTATGGAGATGTCATGAGCAATTCTTCTAGTCATCGGATGTTGACTTCCCTTTTCTTACGTGACCATAGTTCAATCTCTTCTTCTTTCTTCACATATTGCTTCCCAAGAACTTTCATTGATAGTTCCTTCATCTTGATTGTCAACCATCTCATATTCTATATAAGGACATATTATGTTGATTTCATCTTGCCAATATGTAAACCATGCTTTCATGCATCTTTTCAAAGGAAAAGATCTTTTATTATGCTCTCAAGGTAGAGCATTTTCCCATGCTATTTGCAACTATATGATGACATGATTTAAACTATCAATTATATACATACATACATTTTTTCTACTTTTGGTCATCTAGACATCCTTCAACAACTTCCTTTCCTTGATTGAAAGTACTTCAATCAACTTGAATTGTTGCACTCTTTTGTCACCATACCATCATCCTTCAAAATAATGTATCCCACACAAGGTGAAATGATCAGTGAGACACTTGCTTCTTCCAAGTAGAGGTGAACCTTCTAATGAAGATCCTTAGATGGAATCTTCATTAGAAGGTTCATCTCTTGGAAGAAGCAAGTGGCTTGCTGAGAATTCCACCTTGGATGGGATTCATTATTTGGAAGAATGATGATATGATGACAAAAGGAATGCAACATGTCAAGATGATTAAAGAACTTTCAATCAAGGAGCTACTAAAGGAAGTCTAGATGACCAACAAGAAGAAATGAGGTATGCATGTATTTGATAAAATTGAGTCATGTCATAGAGTTGCAGATAGCATGGATAAATGTTCTACCTCATGAGCATGATCAAGAGAAAGCGATCTCCTCCTTTGGAAAGATGCATGAAGGCATGATTCACATATTGACTAGATGAAATCAACATAATAAGTCCTCATATAGAATATGAGGTGGTTGATAAAATGAAGGAACTATGGATGGAAGTTCTTGGAGAGTAATATGTGAAGAAAGTAAGGAGAGATCATGAAAGATGCAACTATGGTCCCATGGAAAAGGAAATCAACATCCGATAACTAGAAGAATTGACCATGACATCTCCATGGAAAAGGTATGAAGACTCCAATGGAGTCTGGAAAAGGAGGAGACCCTTGACATTGTATATCTTGGAGATGTGTCAATATCTATGCAGGATGTTGATGTCGCAACACAGAAATGTCATGATGTAAGGCCATCACAAAGGTAATGTTAATTTGATGTTCAGTTTTTTATTTGTGAACGATATGTAGATGGGCTAATACAGGGCTATTGAAGAAAGAGTTGTGGATGTCACCTACAACTAATACTCGTGCTGGGATGAAAGAACCTAAAGGAAACATGATGTGGAGAAGGTAGTTGTATGAAGGAAAGTCAGATATGGACTAATGGATCACTTTCCAATGAAAGAAGGGCTGACATGACTAACATGATTCATGAATGAAAGTGATGGATGGTTGACGCCCTACGAAGAAGTCCCAAAAGTTGAAGGCTCCACAAAGAAGATGAAATTCATGACATCAAAAGAGGGAGCCCTACAAGCAACTAATTGTCCCATGATCTCCACCTAGAGCATAAAGCTGCTAGAAGCAAATCCATGGTTAAGAGGGAGCTTGGACAAGTCCCTGGTTAAGAGGGAGTTTGGGTACATTCTTTTTATAGAAATGGGTACATTCCTTCAAAAGGAATGGATATATCCTCCCCAGTTGAGAAGGAGAGATAGGCACATCATTCTTATCTTCACTTGGGAAGAAAGAATGGAGGATTGGGTAAGCATCTGGCATCTGATACTTTTTGAGGATGTGGTAGGGCATCCAAGATAAGAATAGTCGTAGAGGACTGATATTCTTTGTGAACTGGGAATCCAAGATAAGAATAGTCCTGGAAGGACATACCCTGTGAACATCCAGGTGCGGTATGCTCCTTGAGAGACAATGATGATGGTGTCTATAAATCATTGGTTTCGCCAACATTGTGCTCTGATCTTATGGAGAGATAGAGTTGTTAGTCAAGGCCTTGCTATGTGACAACGCTGGTTAATATGATGCTATACAGAGGGGTTATCAATCCGACTCTTCTTATGAGAATTCTTTTGATTGAGAATGTCCAAGCAGCTTGCATGGATTATGAATACCTCCTTAGTTAAGAGGGAGCGTTGAAATATTTAACTAGTTTCAATCTTCATAATGACATGTAATCATGATTTTATGTATTTGATATAATGAGAAAAATAAATTTATTATTCTTGATCTTGAAGCATGGGTTTCATGCTCAAGGAAATTTATTTTTAGGTCAAGCTCCCATTGTGAGCTTCTAGGGCTTATGAGTTGTTGACCACTAGAGTGGCACCTGATGATTATATGAAAGACTCCATGCCCAAGGATGATCTAGAGTGTTGAAGAATCTAGGGAAATTAGAGTTAATGAGATTTTTCTAGTCATGATAACTATTTGTGAGGTGTTTTTAACTTTTCTTCTTATTCCAATCTTCACTTGTTATTATTAGAGTGTGTCTTTTTTTAGTTCATCAAATAGCTACCAAAACAAAGAGACAAGAACACAAGGTGTTGGCTTCCTACCATGGCCAAAACCTCTCTCTCTTTGAGAGGAAAACCTGCACAAAATTCTTCTTATAGAGATTCCAATTGACGATTACCAAGACCATGACCCTTGACCTATTAGGCCACTCCAAGACCAAGACGACAATTCTCTTCTTTGTCACTGTTGAGATCATCTTCATCACTGCTGCTTCACCGAGGTCATCATTATTGCATTACAGTTGTACCATTGTTGCACCTTCACCTAGATGATTCTTGCACTCTCACTGAGATCATCACTCTATCAATGAGGTCTCTATATGTATGAGAGTTGCATCGAGATCTACCTTGTCACTATGTCCATCTCATGATTATCATTATGTCGAGATCATGAGAGCGTTTAGAATGGATGTTGAGACAGAGCATGTTACTATGGGATCATCATAACTATGCCAAGACTGTTTTTCTTCCTGCACTGAGGTCTTCTTCATCATAGGTATGCCGAGACTGTGATTGTATTTTCTCCATCATTGATTACGTCGAGAGAGTAATACTTGAGAGATCTGTATTACACATATGCCGAGACTGGGACTGCTTCATTAGGACTGTAAGACATCACCGAAAAACACAAAGATCCTTCTCCCTTCGTAACACTAAACTACTACACTTATCTGGGATTTTTGAGCCACTATACTTCCTGTAACTCATCCGAAATTTCAGAGACATCTGAGTTTTGTACCCATCTTTTGCGCAGATCCTAGTTGGGTATATATAGTAGTTCATCCTCCATATTTAGTTGACTTGAACCAACGAAGAGGTGTGTCATCTTATTTGATCCGACATGACTATTTTCTTATTCATTTGTTGGCCGACTTCTTCAAGAGGATTGTGCTTGTCTTTGGAGGGCTATTAGACACTAGGTTGACTCATATTTATTTTACATATGCTCAAGAAGAGCTCTTTATACATGATATTGACTCTTTGACTTTCCTATAGCACTTCAACACGTGTTAGACCTATGCAATGAGCAAGAAACTCATTTTATAATTTACAAAAATAATATTTCTTTTCTTTTACAAGTACAAAGATCAAAATCACATTTATGAAGATGAACCTAGTTACACTTTCTTCAACACAAAGGACACTTGTACCATCAGATATCATTAGTCAACAGAGTTTTTTAACTCTACTTCTATTTCTCATCATCTTTTTTCCACCCAAATTCCACACCCTGTGGGGAATTGTAATAAGTGATACTAGTAATGATGAGTTTTGAGTCTGTAACAGGCCTAGGATGTTGGGACTCAATCAACAAACAAGTACACCTTGGAATGTTTTTTTAATCTGGTTAATTATCCAATTTTTTTCAAAGGCTGATAATTTTCTGAGTTTTTTCACTCACTTTTTACCCCAAAGTCAGGGTGACTATTTGAAAGTTGAGCCCCTAACACATCTTAGTGTCTAGAGTCAATGTATATTAAATCCATACTAGGTCACACAAAAAAGTTCGTGGAATTTGGTTAGGTTTAGGTAGCCATTTTTTTATTTTTTAGATTTCCCGCAGGTCAAAAATTGCAGATAAAATTGTATTTAAATTGTAATAAGTGTAGTCTAGAGAAGTTGTATAGGGTATGAGTAGTAAAAATTACACCTTTCACCCTCAACTTTTTACTATCACACACTTTGAGAGGTTAATAATGTGTTTTGGACCCTCAAAACCCACATTTCCTAAATTTAGTGGAAATTGTTGCATTTACTTAGGCTATAATTAAATAAAATATAGATAAATAAATTATTCCATGTGACAAAATGGCGTGGAAATGACTTGGAAATTATCCTAAGTCAAAGAGTTGATTCAACAGTCATGTGGAAGATAACTGAGCACACTGCATCATAGATACACCATTATTTGGCAAAATCAATTCCTAGAGATAAAGCAACAGTTGCACGTGGAAAATCAAATTTATTAGAGGAACTCATGTACTGAAGGAATATTCTACAGAATATTTAGACTGAGGATTTCGTGGGGCCTTCTCTCACTATTAGCTCGAGTTGCTTCTATACTTGGCACTTCACATGGAGGAGTACAAGTTTCACTTGAGGAAATCACGCAGTTCCTAGGGATTTGCGCAGAGCATCTTTGGAATCATCATCTGAAGTGGCAGCACTTCGTTCGAGTTTGATTTGGTTTGACTCGAGTTATTTCATTGCTTTGGTTCACTCATGGATATGTTTACTATGCCATATAGAGAATTCATTCCTTGGTGCCTTTGTCATCTCTGCTTAGAACTCGACTTGCTCTTTCTTGGGATTTGCTCCAAGTTCAGTTCTCACATACATTTTGCCTTGGGATTTGCTTCCAACTCTCTATATAATGAAGCTGTGTGTTCTCATATTGTATCATGTTGTGAGTTATTGTGTTCGAAGAAACTCTGCCATTTTGCGCTTGCATACTTTCTTAATATAATCAAAATTTTGGGGCTATCTGACTAGTGTTCTCTTGGCGTTATGAAGTGATGTGCTTTCATGCTATTGCTATTGTGTTTAATTTCTTTTGCATATTGAATTAATATTAGTTTATACTTGTCATCTTGCTTGGATTGATGTGTGCAAGCTATCTTGCACATATCATTGATTTAGAGTAGTATTCTAGAGATAAGCTTGTCAATTCATTTTAGGAGGAATGCTTGGTCTATCTTATTCATTATATTGCTTTAATTATTTGCAAACTAATATTTGTTCAAGTGTGTAGGAAAGATCTTTTGTATTGTATGCAGGAATCCATCTGGAAATGGGAGAAATCTCAATTAGATCAACTCACTCCTAGAGTCATAATGATCCAAGACTCAGCCATTTTTTCGCTCCAAGTCTTCCATCTAATGAAGAGATAAGATGAGTTTTCTTACTCGATAGCTACTTGATCATCCATTTAAATTTAAAATACTTCTTTGATTCTAGTTCTTTCAGAGTTATATCTCCTATTCAAGAATCATTTCCAAAGCTAGGCAAGTACGGGGGTTCACTCCCATTACTTGAGCTAGTATTTTGTATATTAAATTGTAGTTTAGCTTTTGTTTCTTTTTTCCTAATTTCACACTGACAATTGGTTTTGTGTTTTGCAGCCCATAGGCTTGAGCATTAGGCAACAAAGATCTTGAGGAGAAGCTTTGGGAAACTACTCACTCGTGTGTATGCAAGACCTCCTCACGCTATCCAAAGAATGATTTCTAGGGAGGCCGTATGAACTTGGGAGAGAGTTGCAAAATCATCTAGGTCGTGGGCCTTTTAAACCTTGTGAATCTCTTTTGGAGAGTTTTTTCCATTTTCAAGTTTGTTGTTATATTTTTGGGAGAGAGTCTACCTTTGTTAGATTTCTGTCTTTGTAAAGATCTCTCTCATATTGTGGGCAACTCTGTTTGAAGCATTTTTATTCGCTTTAAGCGTTAATAAAACATTAAAAAAAAATGTTTGAGGGAGGTTGGGATTTTTTCCATCACATTCCCCTTCTTTATTTAGAGGAGGGATTCTTGTGAGTGGTCTAATTTTGCTTCTAGTTTTTCTTAGCTTTCTAGCACTTAATTACATTTTGTGCATACTTAAAATTAACACATTTCACTCCACATGCAATTTTTCTTAATCTTGTATTTAATTCTCACATGCATAAACTTCCAAATTGTAAACTTGAACAAATCTTATCTTATGTGTAAACACTTTATACTTTGGCAAGTTTTAATTGTTTCATAATTTCTTCAAGTATATGCTTTACTACTTGGTCAATTTATGTTATAGGTCATGGAAACTATTGGAGCACTATCATTTATTTGAAACAACTGTAACTTAAAGCAATCTATTCCATTTTACTTGTTTATTTTCCATTTAATAGTGCAAACACATATGAACTCATTTACATTATAGTCTCTCAAGTTTTGCAACTATCTTATTTCTCTTTGAAACATTTGCATGTAGCATTATTTTAAATTGGGGAATTAACACAATTTGCATTTCATCTAGGCATTTTAGTATAGAAAGGCCCCAAGCCTCATTAAAATTTTACCTCCAACATAAGTTGGTTGAAGTAGACATCTTAGGGACCCTCTACTACTCTATTGACTCCTCATTGCGAGATCCATATCTTTGGGCGAGGGTGAAGTCTGAGGATTGAAGAGTTAAGTTGTAATCTTGTTGTATAGATAATTAATAAAATTAACCAAGAGCGCTTTCCATTACATTTACTTTACTTGTCTCTTGATGGTTTGAGTTTTCATATGCAAAGTCTATTCCAAAAGCAAGTATTGTAATCATTTCAAACAAGTGTTTTATTTTCATGCTTCAAATCTAATTGCATATTGATGTCTTGGTTTAGCAGTTCCTTTCTTTTACATTTTCAAGTTAGTTACTAATTGTTCGGTTTTGACAAGATATGTTTCACATGTTTTGATTCATAAAGTTGATTATCTCAAAAGCATTTTTGTATCTTGCAATATCTTGTGCTAACAATCTTTTGTTTACATTTCAGGGTTACTTTGTTTTTCCTTTTGAGAGCATTGCATTTTACTTTGAGCAAATATATCTTTAAATTGTTGAGCAAATTCCTTATAAGGCACTGGTTTTATGGTTTTTTCATGTTAACGGTTGGCATTGTTATTTCAAGTTGTTCACATCATATTTGCTCATAAATCCTTAAAAGTAATCCATTTTCACTATAATACTCTCATAGAAAGTCACATTTTTTAACTTGACTTTTCATTAGGGACCACCCCCCTTAGCTAACCTAGGAGATAGCTCAAATGGAGAGAGTCGGGATTAGTGTGACAACCCCTTCTCTGAGTTCCATGCCACCAATCACAACTTGTGGGGTTGAAGGCTTTTCTCACTAACTTGTATGTAGGTGTAGGCGACAAGTGATAACGTGAGTCATTGTCATGTATGAATGATACATTTGGGCATGTTACATATTGTAAAGAAAAATATTTGAGTCAACATTAGAGTCTAAAAGCCCTCCAAGACCTCGTCACAAGTGTTACAACCAATCAGCCTTCACATAGGAGCAGTCTGCCTATCAAAAGGACATGTCAGCCTAGAGATGATGTCAAGTTGGCCTAATTGCATGGGTGAAAAGCCTATATAAGGGAGGACTTGGCCTCACTTAAGGAGGCATTCATTAAGTATCATCGAGTTCAATTTAAGCAAGAGGAAGCGACCTAAGAAGCTAGCAAAGGAAGAGATAATCTCCAAAAGAAGAATCTGAAGTTGGAAGTTTGTTTTAGGGTAAAAGTCTCTGACATGTGCCAAGAAGATTGGGTACTATCTGTTTCCGCAGTAGACGAGGTATAACAATCATCTAAGTAGCCTGAAATCAAGAGAAAGTCAAACCACCTTACCAGCTGAGTTGAAAAATAAGAAGCTTCTATCCAAGTGAAGAAGGATCAAGGGAAAAATATTTGTCTTTCTCCCTCACATGCTGCAACTAGGGTTTCTAAAGTGACCGAAAATTGCATGCCTGTAATAAGTGTTGATTTGGAGTAACATCGGATGTGCTCTAGCCACAAAATTTGGTGGAGAGGTTGGGGCACATGAGATCTCCAATACCCAAAAAGGGTTTGGGCAGATTCTAAACAGTTCAAGAGATATATTTTTAATGGAGTCCCTAAGTCTAAACTTAGGGAAAATAAAATATTAATGTGTATTATTATGAAACTGTGTTAGAATGGTTCAAAAGAC
>Ga0115851_100154_pt3 | contig 16632 bp, 28 predicted proteins | sample InSIn2gowninarea_FD_83865 | JGI IMG/M metagenome (GOLD analysis project Ga0115851, IMG submission 83865)
TGTTCAACATATGTCTTATGTTAAATTGTTTATAACATTTACATAAGAAACTCTCATGGGAATCAGTTAATTAAGAAAAAATGGTGAAAACTTAAGCACTTGATAAGCAAATGATAAGCATCTTGGGTTTTATTTTGAATGGGGAATTAGCACAACATTACTAATATGCTCCATTTCTAATCAATTACTTCCTCTTCCTTTATAATTAATAATGCTCAATATCATATAATACTATATAATATTTGTATTTGTCTTTGTGTATCTCTTTCTTCTTCCCTCCCTCTACCCCCACCATCTATATTTATATCTCCCTCCATCTCTCCTTCTTTGTCTCTCTATCTCACCCACCCCCCCAAACACACATGTTTTCTCTCTCCATATATATCTATCTCCCCCTCTTCCTCTCTTCCTCCCTCTCTTCACCCTCCATCTATATCTCTATCTCCCTTCATCTATCCTTTGTCTCTCTATCTCATCCCCCAAAACATACTCTCTCTCTCTCTCTCTCCCCCTTGTCACTCTCTCTTTCTCTCTCTCTCTCCCCCTTGTCACTCTCTCTCTCTCTCTCTCCACCTTTTCCTTTTTATGTTTCCCTTCTCTCTTCTCTCTCTTTACCACTCCAACTCCATCTCTCTCTCTCTCCCCCTCCCTCTCTCTGTATCTCTCCCTTCCCTCCTCTCCTCTCTCCATCACTCTCTCTCCATCTCTCTCTTGTCACTCCCTTCTCTCTCTTTCCACCTTTCTCTCTTTATGTTTTTATTCTAACCTCGCTCTCTCTCCCCCTCAAACTCCATCTCTCTCCCTCCCACTTTCCTTCTGTCTATCAATTCCTCTGTCTTTTCCTTGATTTCTCTCCCTTTCTCTGCCACCTCCCTTTGTCTCCTCCCTCCATCACTCTCTCTCTGCCCTCCAACTCTGCCTCTATCTCCCTCCCTATCTCCTCCTCTCTCTCATTATCTCTCCCCACTCCATCTTTGTGTCTCCTTCTCTCTCTCTTTCTCTTCTCTCTTTTCCTTCTCTCTCTCTTTTGCTTCTCTCTTGTCCTTCTCTCTCTTCCCTCCTCTCCTTCTCGCTCACTCTCCCTCCATCTCCAACTTGTCACTCCCTCTCTCTCCACTTCTATCTCTCTATGTTTTTGTTCTTCCCTCTCTCTCCCCCCTCCAACCCCATCTTTCTCTCCCTCCTCCCTCTCTCTCCCCCACATCTCTCTCTCTCTCTCTCTCTCCCCCCCTCTCTCTCCCCATATGATCGAGAATTATCACTTTGTGTAATAATTGATATATATTAGTTCTAATATATTTAACATTTTATTTTTTTATTGTGAAATGAGTTATGGTTTCTAGGCATGTGGTATTGATAAGCCATAGTATTGGCCCATGGTATTATAACAAAATCTATTTACAAGTTAATAATATCCATGGTAAAGTGGGGTTGAACATCCATTTTAGTAATCTTGTTATATTGTGAGTTTATACTAAGTGTTATCTTCTTATGTGCTTATTAATCAAATTTAATTATGGTTATGGAATCATTATTAGTCCCTATTAAGGTAGGACTTAACAATCGATTTGTATGTTGAATACTATTAGTTTAACATTGACAAATGCAAATTATAATGTTTGAAAAATAAATGTTTATTTTTAAATATTATTAAAAAAACTATTTTTTAAGCATTTGATTAGACCATAACTTGAGGGTCTTATTGTAGCCTTTGCATAATATGATGCCATGTGGATAATTGCCTTACATATTTTATGTCATAATTTATGGATATAGTTGCAATATTCATTCATGATTTTTATATATTTGTGTAGTGATTTTTATTTTAAACAATATATCAAAACGAAATAATTTTTTAAAACATATTCAAATTATGCGTTTAAATATTATTAAAAAGTTATTTAAAATATATACATTTAATAAAAATTATTAAATTTATTTTAAATTATTTATTTGTTTATTATAATTTTTGTTATTAATAATTTTCTTAGAAATTAATAACTCTTAATACTATTGTTGAGCTATCTTTTTGTGAAAATCACATGGGAAACTTTTTTTTGACGTGTTTCGAATATCTAGTGTGGTTCATCATCAAGACAAGATGGAGATTAAGATGATGGCACCAGATTAAATAGAGAGATCAATGTAGAGACCATTAGCATCGACAAAAAGTTTCCCATGTGATTTTCACTAAAAGATAGCTCAACAATTGTAATATAGATCATAGAAGCCTAAATTCAAAAACTATTAATACTATTTTTAATTTAAAATTGATATCATAATATTTTTTATTATTAATATTTTTTTTTGGTAAGCTTAGTAGATCCTCCTTTTTTCATTAATTATGAAGCAAACTTACACCACATATATTGGCTAAGTGGCCTCAACTTGCCCAGTGGGAAACCAAGTATGTTGGCCACCTATCCACATTGTATGCCATTTAGAAACAAAAAAAATTCAATCTTTCTATCCAACCTATATAAGTCTCAGATTCTTGTCCATTCTCTAGAGTTCTACATACATATATAATTTAATAAGGAAATATGAAAGTTATTCGCATATATAAATAAAACCATAAAAGTTGACTATCTATTCATGCTACTCAGTAGAAGTAGATTCCATAGGAGTTGGATCTTTGACATTCCTCCCCGGCATCTCTGTCTGAACTACTATACAAGGCAGGTGCCTCTTAATTCGACCAAGTTTAACATCATGTTTGTGCAGTTGGAACTCCACCTGTTGGAATTCCTGTTTGTAATTTGGCATGCCTTGGACAATGACAGCCATGCCCATCGAAATTTGTTCCATAGCTTTACCCAACAGACTCTTCATCAACCAGTACAAGTATAGATTTTGCTTGAACTGGGTGAACGTGTTTCCAAGATCTAGCATGAGGGTTCTCCAGTTCTTTATGTCCATGTTTGTCTCACTCTCCTATTTTATTTCCTCTTCCCAATTCTCTGACAGTTTTTGAATTTCCTCATTGGTGCCTTCACGGTAGGAAAATGTCGCTTCACTTACAAGCCTTTCAACTTATTTTCTGCCTCTGTGCCCGTCGGACGTGCCCGGTTCTGTGTCCTTTCTAGTAGCTTGGGATATCCTTCCACGAACATGGGTTTTTGCAGGACGGGCCATGGTTTTTCTGCCTCCACCCTACTCGTTACAACAAACAATAGGATAATTACTATTCAACAAAATACGACAATGAGCTTTCACACAGGTGGTAGGAGTACCGCACACCAACCCACCTTTCTCAGACCCACCTCTGTTAGTTTTAATGCTTGGCATTTTGGGGTTGTAGATCAGTTCCCCAGATGGGGCCAACCCACAACCAGCTCCATCGGATGCATTGCACTTAAGCCACCTCTTCTCAGCTTCAATTCGGTGTGTTGTTTCCCCTTGGTTCCAAGTTGCTAAACACCACCGCTTACCAACTATCTGCCAACCTTGGCTATCATACCTTTGACCCTCTGCCCAAGATGCGACAGGAGGACCCGACCCAATCTTCCACCCATTTCTGAGCCCCATGGTGTGGCTATCACCAAGTTTCCAGCCATAGCCTATGTCATCACCTTGCTAGACTTCCCACCCATAATTCTCAACCTTCTCCCTCATGTCTGGGTTGCAACCTACCTCATTGTGACTACGCATGGACCTAAAGAAGAGGATACCACCTAGCATGCATATGGTCGGCCAACTCTACCTCCAAGGCTCATCTCCCTAGCTTTACCAGTAGGACTCCTGCAAACTACAGAAATTGGCCCTTGGCCCAGTGCCAATAGAATTCCCATACAGGAAAGGAAAACTACAAAGCAGAGCAAAATAGATAGCATGTCAAACAAGTGTGAGAGACAGACACAAAGCCAAACATATGCCACCAGCCCACACCTCCAGTGCTTATCAATTCTGCAATTCTCCCCCATACTTCCTCCCCTCACCCCCATACTAAAACCAAAGAAGGTCAACAAAAAATATGCCTGAATACATACCCATTATCCTTCATGCATAGTTGATAGGCTTGTTGTAGATGGTAACACCATGGTCCCCGCTCGATGCACCTGTCTCTGAGCTCACAAATGTTTCAAACACCACCAACCTTCCCTCATTCCTTATTACCAAAACTATTGTTATCTTTACTCCCTCTGCCACCTTTCCCTTGTACACTACATGCCATCATGCATAGGGCCATCGCACCCATCACCTCAAGCATGTGGGGGGCGGTGGTACTGTACATTGATGTACAAACCATTACTCCCATGGCTGAGTGGATGTTATGAAACTAGCTCACAAAAAGATAGAAAAGATAGATGAATGCCTTAGAAATAAGCCTCTTCAAGGAGGAAACCTCCTTTACATTACACAAATGAACAATTCTTGGATGAGACAAATGAAAAGACCTCCTTTCTATATATAGGAGTTTAAGGGGTCATAATATAATTAGAGCCGACATAACAATAATAATGTAAGGACACAATAATAACAATAGTGGGCTTCTATGGGGCACAATAGTAAAAATATGGGCACTACATGGGTAAATCAATATAATAAGGGGGTTGTACTAATAACAATAAGGGGTTACACTAGTAGTATAGGGGCCTAACATGCCCCTCTCCTTCAAAAAGTGTTGTCCTCAATGCTTGAGTAGTTCTTGATTCTTCTGTATAAAATTCTTGTCCTCTCATGTGGAATCTTCAGCAGGTAAGTTCTTCCACTTGATGAGATACTCTGAAATTGATCGATTTCATAGCTATCAGGTTCTTGTTTCTGTGACTGCTCCAGATTCCAATATGATATTTCCTTCCTCTTCAATTTCTAGCAATATTGTTTGAATTGGGATCTTTTGCAACTTTTGAACAAGGGGCCATACTTCTTCGTCCTTGTTCCATTCATCCCTTGCTTCGTTTATCCAATCTGGTTGGATAATAGAAATAGTACAAAACAATGCTTCCACATCCTCATCCTTTCTTGAGAGTGCATCTGCAACAAAATTTTGCTTCCATTTTCTATAGATGATGTCAAAGTCATAACCCAACATATTTGTGACACATTTTTTCTGTTCTTCTAAAGATAATAGTTGTTCTAAAAAGTATTTAAGACTATCATGATCCATTTTTAGCTTGAAGTGTCTTCCCATTTGGTAAGGTTGCCATTTATTAAGTGCATGTAGTATTGCCAACATTTTCTTCTCATAAATACCTTGCTTGAGATGTAGTAGTAAAAATACCCAATCACCTACATCAAAACATTTTTCACTACGATGTTGATCTACCTGTTGTTTCATTCGATTTTGCACCAAAGTGGCGTTATCCTTTAAAAGTTGGAGAACTTGCTGTTGATGCTCGATGTGGTCTTTCACTTCTTGAACCTTTTTCTTCTTGATATGTCCTTCTATCTTTAGAGTTTGAGGAGTGGTAATTTCTTCCAATCCTTTACAAGATATGGTTGGATTCATTTCTTGTTGGTCGATGTGATCTTTCACTTCTTGAATATTTTTCTTCTTGATATGTCCTTCTATCTTGATAGTTTGAGGAGTGGTAATTCCGACCAATGAATTATAAGATATGGTTGGATTCATTTCTTCTTTCTCGATGTGATCTTTCACTTCTTGCACCTTTTTCTTCTTGATATGTCCTTATATCTTGAGAGTTTGAGGAGTGGTAATTCTTGCCAATGCTTTACAAGATATGGTCTGATTCATTTCTTCTTTCTCTAGGGTTGGGTCCTGGTGTATATCCTCTTCTTTTGATGTTTATTGATCCTTTTCTTCCTCCTCTTCATACTCTATGTAAAATAATTTTTTCTCAGCACACTTATGACCTTTATTGCATTTGCTATTACAATTGTAACAAAGCCCTTTTTCTCTTTTTTCTTCTAATTGTTGTGGTGTAACCATTGTAGGTTGTGGAAGGCTAGGAGAAACAACACTTCCATCATTATAGTTGTGAGGGGTAGACTTCCTTGTTGCCATAATTTTACTTTCCACTATGTAACAAAGCCCTTTTACTCTTTTCAATTGTTGTGATGTTGCTCTAAAGAAGGTGTTTCTCTTTGTATCCTCATAATGTGCTATCTTTTCCTCCGTGAAAATTGACCACCAAGTTGTTTACGAGAACAAAGCCCTTTATACCATAAAAATTGATCCGGTTCTAAATATGAAGATGCAACACATACCTTTTGTAATAGTGGTACACCATGTAGATCAAAATATTGCTCCATCTAAACTATCTAATTTACTGGATCCTTGCCATCAAACTTCCTCATATCGCCTTTTCTTGATTTTAGGAGCTTGATATTGAAACGACTATAACTTTGTAATTTCGGCTCTTCCAATTCTGAAATTGTGATTTGCAGTAGCCCTCTATGTCCTCTTTCCAATGCCACCAATTTGATCGAATTAAGATTCTCCAAGAAAGAGTTATGCACAATCCCTAAGATGACCTGATTATATACCTTTTCAGAAGAGCGAGATTGTAGGAAGTGCCACGTGTCACTGTTTCGATCTTAGGATTTGAAAAATATATACAGGAAACTAAAGTCCATCCTCTTTCTGTAACTTCTTACGAAATTTCAATATGATGCTCAAAACAAAAGTTATGACAATTTTCCCAAGGTCACCTGTTTGGAATGTAATTCAGGAGTCTACAAAAAGGCCAACTTCCTCAGATCATATCTTCGCAAATATAGTGTGAAAGGCTCTAAAATTTGGACCCGAGGTTCAATGTGATTTTGTCTCAAATGGGTTCTTTTGTTTGCTTCTGAAATGCCGCAAATAAAAAGGTTATAGCGACAATGTTACGATGACTTATTTGTAGCAGCGAAACCCTAGAATCCAAAGCTCTGATACCAAATGTTATGAAACTAGCTCACAGAAAGATAGAAAAGATAAATGAACACCTTAGAAATAAGCCTCTTTGAGGGGGCAACCTCATTTACTTTACACAAATGAACAATTCTTGGATGATACAAATGAAAAGACCTCCTTTCTATATATAGGAGTCTAAGGGGTCATAATATAATTAGAACCAACATAACAATGATAATGTAAGGGCACAATAATAACAATAGTGGGCTTCTATGAGTGACCTCAGTTAAATATTTATTAAACAAAAGGTATTATAGACTCATCTGATGCTGTGTGTTTTGTGTTATTTAAGCAACGGATCAATCAGATTGCCAATATATAGAAAATAAGTGGAAAGATAGTAGAGAAATACAGTAAGAAACACAAAGACGCAAACAATTTTTAATAAGTAGTTCACCATATTCTCCAGGGCTACGTCTCTGGTCCAGCTTCAGTGGTGGCCTTGCTTTATTGTGTCTTACAGCAAAGAAATTACAATACAAGGACTTAATGTGAGTTCTCCTAAAGCAGATTTTGCTTGGTAGGGTAGTTCTTAAATTCTCCAAGCCACTCAGAGTTCACAGACTCTTTTTCTTCCTACCAGCTCTGTGACCCTTGGTCTACAATGGAAAGAGCCAAATGTGATGCTCAGTCGAGACAGATTCCTCTAGGGAAAGGCTTGAATCTTCAAGCTCTCTGGTGCTTGACGCTGCCTGTGGTCAGCTCGGTCCTCTGTCCCCTCGACTTGGCTTTACTGTTCTCTGTGTTCAATCCTCCTCTCAAGGTTCACTGTTCACTGTCTCTCTTGGTCGCTTGGCTTCCTCTTTGAATCTGAATTCGACTGTCTCTGTTCATGGCTTTAGTCATTCGATCCTTATGCCTGTTTGGTTCCTCTCCCACCTATGTCGATTTTCCTTCTACAACTACACTTGGAGTTCCATGTTAGGCGTTAGCATGAACGCTCGGGAAGTAGCCACACATCCCCATCGGAACACCATCAGCCTACTCGTCGATTCGTTTCTTTGGTTATGTCGTGGATACATTCTTTCTCCATCATGGCAGTCAAACAGATTCAAAATCCCCTTAAATCACGGCTTAATTCCCTGTCAATTTTGCTTCTTTCTATCAGGTGCAATCTCAACCATTCAATCTAGGCTCCTCCAGATCCAATGTCATACGCACGTTGAGCGCAGTTGACTTGCTTGACTGATAGCGCGCGATAGGACAGTTTTTCTCTCACCTCCACTGCCATGTGTTGATCACTGAGTGGGATCGCTCCGCTCTCTTCCAAAACCTCTTACTGTTCAAGGGTGCCTCGATCAAAACCGCCGGTTTCCAGGTCGTGGGTCCCACCTTCGTACGTTGGTGCTTTTTGTTTCTCCGCTCGCGGTCCTCTAGTCCCCCCCACGTGACTGGGTGCTCGGGCTTTCCCATTTTGGCCTTGTTTTCCCAGGTGCTAATCGTGCATCGAAAATCAGCTCCTTTTCCCGATCCAGGGCTCCAAGGGGCTATTTTGGCATCCCGCATAGTCTCCATGGGCCTCGATCAGTGCGCTTTGACTGAGGTCCTCATTGTTCCATGCCTACTGCCATGGCCACTAGTTTAGGGTGTTTTCGATCACTGTTTTGGAATTTTCAAGGATTTGTTCAACTTGATACAGTCAAGGTTCTTGACAGTATTTTGTGGATCTAATTCAGATCACGGCCTCCCTACTGAAAAAGCTTTTGGACCACCAAAAGTTGGTTTTCTTCAAGTAGAGACTAAGTGAGGAAACTGCTATCTCACTTGTCCAATCTCAATCCACTTCACACTGCTTGGCTTTGAACCTTTAAGCCCATTCCTGAGGTATTCCACTTGTCCACTACATGTTGTCCTTACCTTCACCTTGCATCCTGTCCTTGCTGATATACAACCAAACTTGGTCTCCAACTTGAAAACTATGCTCCATCCAATGCTTATCATGCCTAGCCTTGTACTTGGCCTGACTCTTTTCCAGCTATTCCTGTACTGCCTGGTGGATCCCCTAGATTTTTTGAATGAACCTAGTTGCCTTTTCCACATCATTGTGTCTATCAACCATGGTATCTTTACCAAAGACAAAATCCAAAGGAGACCTTGGTATGAAACCAAAGGAGGTCTTAAAAGGAGATCTCTGTGTAGAAGAGTGTTTGGCTCTATTGTAAGCATGCTGCACATAGCACAAGTGCTCATCCCAAAGCTTAGGATGTTTGCTGCAATATCCTCTCGGTAACTGGATCACTGTCCTGTTAACTACTTCTGTCTGGCCATCTGTTTGTGGATGAAAAGCTGTGCTTTTCTTTAACTTGGTGTCCATTAGTTCTCACAGACTTGACCAAAACTTCCCCACAAATCGGGTGTCTCGATCAGATACAATAGAAGTGGGTAATCCGAAATGAACCCATACATGTTCAAAGAATAATTTTGCAGTTTTTTCAGCTGTAATCTATTTACTACAGGGTATCAAAATACACATTTTTCTGAACCTATCCACAACAACATACAGATAATCATGACCTTTCCTAGATTTGGGCAGTCCTCCAACAAAATCCATGGAAATTCTTTCCCAAGGGTGAGAAGGAACTGGAAATGGAGTGTACAAGCCTATTTTTCTATTGCTGGACTTGCTTTTAGCACACATAGCACACCCCTTTACATATCTATAAATTGTTTCATTCATTTTTGGCCAATATCAGAGCCTTTGCAGCCGTGCAACTGTTTTACTTACCCCAAAATGACCTGATATCAGAGAAGTGTGTGCTTCCCTAATTATCTTTACTCTCTCAGTTTGTGGAATGTAGAGTTTCCCACAATGATATAAGAGCCGGTCCTTCACATGATAGTCCAATTCTTCTACTCTTTTGCCTTGACTCAAAGTTGCATATACATCTTTAAAGTCCATGTCCTGAGCATACTGTTCTATGTAGCACAGAATTATGCTTAAGTATGGTAGATGCATTTATAATGGGTCTAGATAACATGTCTGCAACCTTGTTATGTATGCCCTTTTTATATCCGATGACTAAATGAAACTCTTGTAGAAAACCCATCCATCTATAATGTCTTGATTGTTGCAACTTAGTTTGGGAGTATATATATTAAAGTGGCTGATGATCAGTATGTATTACTGTTTCTTTGCCCATTAAGTAATGTTTCCACTTTTTCACACTCTGAACTAATGCATACAATTCCTTATCATATGTAGGATAATTGACTACTGCAGGATTACAAGTCTTAGAATGATAACATATGGGTTTACCGTGCTGTGTCAACACTGCTCCCATGGCATAGTCACTGGCATCAGTTTGGATCTCAAATGGTCTTTGTAGATCTGGTAGTGCTAGTACAGGTGTTGTACTATTTTTTTCATTCAAGGTGTCGAAGGCTTTCTGTTGTTTTCCTCCCCACTGAAACACCTTGTTCAATCCTGTCAAAGCATGTAAGGGAGCTGCAATTGAGGAAAAATTTGAAATGAACTTCCTCTAATACTGTGCTACTCCTAAGAAGCTTCTCACATCTGTAGTAGACATGGGTTTAGGCCAGTTTATGATGACTGCCACTTTAGAGGGATCTATTTTCAATTCACCTCCCCCTACTACATGACCCAAATAATTTAGAGAGGTTTTTCCAAATTCACATTTGGAGAGTTTAAAATAAAGTTTTTCTCTAACATATAATGTCTGCTTAACATGATTTAAATGTTCTTCCCACATTTTACTAAAAATTAGAATGTCATCCAGATACACAATAACAAAATCATCAAGAAAAGGTTTGAGTACATCATTCATTAATCTCATGAAAGTAGCAGGGGCATTGGTCAAGCCAAAAGGCATAACCAGCCATTCATACAATCCTTGCTTTTTTTTGAAAGTAGTATTCCATGCATCTTTCTCTGCAACTTTGACCTGATGGTATCCACTATGCAAATCCAGCTTGGTGAAATAAACAACTTCCTTCAATTGATCTAAAAGATCATCTATGCGACGAAGGGGATAACGATTTTTTATTGTTATCTTATTTAGTGCTTGGTAGTCAATGCACATTCTCCACGAGCCATCTTTCTTTGTCACCAAGATGATTGGTGACCCACATGGTGATGTGCTAGTCCTGATGAACCCTTTCTCGAGCAACCCCTGCACCTGCTTCTTGGTTCAGCATTCTCTAAAGTAGATAACCTGTACATCCCAATGTTAGGCAAAGGAACATCTTGCTGCAAAATAATATTATGTCCTATTCCCTTTTTGGGTGGCAGACCTTGTGGTTCTTGAAACAAGACATCATACTCGGAAACAATCTTTTCTATATCAGCTTGTTGATCAGCATTACAGCTCCCAAATACATTGGATTTATCATATTTCTTTTCCTTTACATCCATTAATAAGAATTGTTTGCAGGAATTTATCATTCTTTTCATCTGTCCTGAGTTTATGAGAGTATAATTATTCTTGAGCTTATGAGCTCTTACAAAGTATTCAATTCCATCTTTAACAAGTAGATACTTATTCTCAGCTCTATAGAAAATAGCCTTTCTATCATACAAGTAAGGACTTCCTAAAACAATTCTACATATATCTAAAGGAATTACATCTAACTCAACCTCATCTACAAATGCTGACCCAAAAGAAAACTTGAGTTTACACTATCTAGTCACTTGTAGTTGTGCTTTATCATTCAACCATCCTAATGGGTATGGCTTCTTATGAGGTGTAGTTGCTAATCCCAATTTCTTTACAATTACTTCAAAAATTACATTTACTTGTGAGCCACTATCAAACAAAGTATCAATCTTTTTATTTTTGGAAACAACTCGAATATGGAAAAGCTCATATATTTTTCTCTCATGTTCTTCATCAATAATAGATTGAACAGAATTACTAGTAGATGCTTCAGAATTCTTACCTTTTATACTTGTGGCTACAATGATTGTTTCATCTCCCGAGTCTAACCCCAAATCTTTCTAAATAGCTGCAACAGTCTTCTTCTTCTTGCCCTCAGACTTCTTAGGTCTCAACTCTGGATGCAAAATCCAACAGTGCTCATCATCATGCCCCTCCCTTTTGCAATGAGTGCATGAAACTTTGCCTTTTTGTGTAGTGTTAGCCTTCCTTGCTTTCCACTTCTACTTTCTTTTCTCCTTGTTCTTGCTTATAGTGGGTTGGGATGGTCCCCTAACGTTTGGATTTCCATTTTTCCTCTAGCTTCTAGATGAGTAGCTTGTACAGATACCTCATCTATACTAGTGGGATTAAACATGAGGATGGTATGCCTCATGTAGCTGTGTAGACCACCAATGTACTTTAAAAGAGTCTCTGGTGAGTCTAATGAGATACCCAACATCAATGCTCTCTTTCTAAATTCTTGAGTATACCCTTGTACACTTTTCCCTTTCAACTGCCGAAGAGTTTGCCAACTCATCATGGCTTGTTGCATGTAGGCCAATGGATAGAATTGCTTTTTGATTGCAGCAACAAATTCACTCTAGACAGAGATGGTCTTACCATGCTTCTTCATATCAGCTTGGGTTCTGCCTTCCCACCAAACCAAGGCAGTGCCTCCTAGGCGTAGGCTTGCCAGCTGAAGCTTACTCTTGTTTGAGTCTATGTTTTGTACCCTGCAATACACATCAATTTGTCTTATCCAATTGTCCAAATTTTCAGCATTTAGCTCTCCATCATATATAGGCAAATAAAATTTAACATCTAACTTAATCAAAGATGCATTCTTATTATGCACAAGGCTATTAGGAAGTGTGAGAAAGCTTTCCTCTTTCCCCTTTCCTTTGGAGTGGTCATGGGAATGAGATTAATCTTCTTCTTTATCTTGCTTAGGGCCTGATGAATCTTCATCCTTATGCTTTCTAAAGTCCCTATACATTTCTTCTACCATAGACTTTATAGCTAGGAAACTTTCTATGAATTGAGGATCTAGCCCAGGGAAAATTTTAAGAACCCCCCCTAAATTTACATGTATAATAAATTGGCTGATCTCCATGGTATATAGGAAAAATGGAAGGCAATTTTATCAATAATATGATATGTATATATAATTTTTTGGTGAATCTCTCACCAGGCATGGCGAATATTTTACTCAATTATAAAATCTTGTGTTTATTGAATACACAAATGAAATCATTGCATTTATTTAAAATATCTTTTGAAATCAAAATTACCAAAATTACATATCGATAACCTAGTGGGTGTAGGATAAAATTCACCCGTGCCATTCATAGAAAGCATGAGAAAAAACCTAATACTATATATAAAACCAAGAAAAATTCAAATTCATCACTTCTAGGGACCTCGTAACCACCTTGTCAATACACAAGTATGTTCCTATTTGCAATTAGAAAAAATACCCAAATTGCAATCTGTAGATTCCGCTTCTTTCTATCGGGCACAATCTCAGCCATCCGATCTGGGCTCCTCCAGATCCAACATCATACGCACATCGAGGGCGGTTGACTTGCTCGACCGATAGCGCGCGATCATGATAGTTTTTCATTCACCTCCGCTGCCACGTGTCGATCGCTGAGTGGGATTGCTCAGCTCTCTTCCAAAACCTCTTACCATTCAAGGGTGCCTTGATCAAAACCGTTGGTTTCTAGGTCATGGGTCCCAGCTTCGTACGTTGGCACTTTTCGTTTCTCTGCCCGTGGTCCTCTGGTCCCCCCCCACATGATCAGGTGCTCAGGCTTTCCCATTTTGGCCTGTTCACCCAGGCGCTAATCATGCATAAAAAATAAGCAATTTTCCCAATCTGGGGCTCCCAAGGGCTATTTTGGCATCCCACGCAGTCTCCATGGGCGCGATTTGACCAAGGTCCTCATCCTTCCACGCCTGCTGCCATGGCCACTGGTTCAGGGTGTTTTCAATTGTTGTTTTGGAATTTTCAAGGATTTGTTCAACTCGATACAGTCAAGGTTCTTGACAGTCTTTTGTGGATCCGATTCAGATCATCTATGGGGCACAATAGTAACAATATGGGCAGTACATGGGTACATCAATATAATAAGGGGGTTGCACTAATAACAATAAGGGGTTATACTAGTAGTAGAGGGGCCTAACAATGGGTAACTTCCAGCTCACACCCCGATCGAGGTTATTAATATTTTTTTAAAATAAAAATATTGTTTAGTAATTTTTTTATAAATAAAATAATATTAAAATGAGTTTATTTCTAATATTTTTTTATACTTACCACTATTTCAACATCAATATTTGTTTTGTATTTTCATTGTCCAATATACTAGATCCCTATGCCCATAATATATGCCATTATCAATTTGAAATTGAATAATACCTTACAAAATTTTAGACCTAAAAATAGCTTCATTAATTTAAACTATATTAATTATTGCAAGTATTACAAACATCCTTGCCCATGATAAGCAATGAAGCAAAGCTTTATCAAACTCTACATGCGTCCACCACCTAAAAGACATAATGAGTGTATGAGCTTAATTCCACAAGACATCAAACATGATTTTTTTCTTTTTAAATAGTGACTGAATAATTATATTAAAAAATGTTACGCTTTCGTATAAAAAAAATGTGTCTATGCAATTTGTAGAGAGTATTTAATTTTTATAAGAAAGCTAGAAATTGATAATTTTTTAGAGTCTAGATTCATTACATACATCGATAGGATTTCAAAGATGTAGGGTCTATAAAAGTTAGTTACCTAGAAGAAAAACAAATTTGGTTTGTGTTTACAAAAATAATTATTAAGAAAATTAGGGTAATCTTCTCTATTTAGAACTTTGACTTTTGATTCTACAAAATAAAGACCTACCTTATGATTCAATCCACCTTCATTAATCCTGGTGTTAATTTTGTAGCTAAATTTTCTAGAGACTTTACCACTTCATTTAGATCCTTGAGTAGATACTCACCTTAGAAACTAATGAAACACCTAAGGGTGTAGTTCTATTGGTAATCACCATGATATGAAGACGTGAAAATTTGAGGTTTGAGGTTCAAATGCCCTTATTGACTATGTGGGTTGTTTGTGGGGTACGTATGGGTTCACCCAAAGGTTATAGTGGTAGCAGTTGAAATCGACCTCATGTTATGTGAGAATGATCCTAGCCCAATTTTTAATTCCTACACACACACACACACACAAACATGCACACACACTCACACACACTCACAGACACATGGAAACTGATGAAGGAAGAAAGAGTATTTTTCATGTGCTTAAATATAGAATTTAGTTTAAGGTTTGTTGGATAGGTTCCAAGAATTATATTCTTAGCGTCTCCCACAAGTATAAAATTGTTGACAAATAGGTGCTTAGCTATATTTAATCCTTGAAGCAAGATGTACATCTCTACAATATTGTCGCTCATTACTCCCAAACCCCACAAGAATTTTGTTTCAATTTTTCCATCAAGACCATAGAGAACCCTCCCCCCCTTAGTGCATGAACATGAGAGTGTTGTGAATATGTCTAGATCCTAAATTCTCTTTTTGTGAGAGATAATTGCTAGTATTTTCTTCTTCTTTTGGGAGGGTAGAGAAGATGATGAATATTGAGGTTGTTGATCCATCTCTCCTCGTAATATTATAATTCTTGAGGCTTATTTAATATTTATGTTCATATTACTCCATCTAGTAACCCTCTACTTAATATAGTACCCAAAGAATAGTTAGGTTCATTAATCATGAAATTCATTTTGCTTAATGACCCCATCAATCCATGGTAACTAACTCATTAATTCATAATAACAAAACCATAATGACATTATGTTATAAATGCTTCAATAACAAAATAAGCATTGTTGATGGTGTTGAATTCCACAAACAATAGGGGGTATCCTTGGTATGAAGTACCAATTAGACCTCATGTTGTTTGGGATAGGGGCCCAATCTAGGAATTCGGCACGACTACCATTATATTGATCATAAAGATTTTCCTTGGTTGCAATTATCGACGTAAGAGATTATACACATAAATTTCTAGATAAGCAAGTAAGTTAGCTTTGTGAAACACCAATTTCAATGTATATAAGGTATTTTCATAGAAAGGAAAAGAGAGAGGGAGCCTTTATAAGAAAAGTACTAGTATTATTCTAATAAAGACACACACATATATAGAAAGTATCATTAATTATTTCAAAATAGTTCACAAAGCAACAACGATCATGAAAACAAGTAAGACACACCATTCAACAAGATGTGTACTAAATATAAAAAAATAGTTCATTGTTCTTAATACATAGGAACACAAAAATATATCGCAAACATTAAAGGAATAGTCTTACAACATCCATGAAAGTGCGTCGACTCAAAGAGCTTCAATATATTAAGTGAAAGTTTTAAGTTACACAATTACAATAATGCATCACTAGCCCTAATAGTGGAACATAAAGCCACCACTTTCTCCTCCAAAGAATGATCTTCTCTCCTATGCTATGCTTAAGAAGCCAAGGCTAAACAAATGAGGGTCCTTTTCTTTAGTTATGAGGGTTTATTCACAACAAATGAGGTGACCTTTCACCTCCAATGTGACTCTTGACCTCCCTCATGACTCTTGGACTCCCATATGAATTTTGAACATCCTAGTGACTCTTCACATTTCATGTGTGACCCTTGACTTCCACACATTTTACGTTTTCCAATTTTTGAAATTACATAATTACATTCCATAAATGGGCCCGAGCCCCATATTTTATTGTTAACCCCATTTTATTTATTGATTATTTTTCTTTGGATATATATATATATATATATATATATATATATATATATATATATATTTATATATTTTTT
>Ga0115851_100619_pt1 | contig 16623 bp, 12 predicted proteins | sample InSIn2gowninarea_FD_83865 | JGI IMG/M metagenome (GOLD analysis project Ga0115851, IMG submission 83865)
TGTGCTACTAAAGTTTGCAACGCTTCATCAATGTCTTGCTTTAGTTTTTCTCCTTTTATTCTTGCTGCGCGACCAATTACGACAATTTGATGCCAGCGATGCTACTGGAAGATTAGTCCTTAGCATTGAACAAATTAGAGAGTTATTACAACCTTACCTACCAGAAGAAAATAATGAAGACAGATTTCGGCGCGAGGTAGAGGGATTAGTGAAGCAAACAATCGAATTTGGTTTCTTAAAACGCCTGTCTGGACAAGATGAAAATTATGAAGTGCGTTCCATTCTCAAAGCCAAAATTGATGCAGATACCCTAGAACTTCTAAAACAAAAGCTAGAAACTTATGCAAATCCCTCTGTATCTTGACCAATTAAATGGTCGCAACCCTGATGCGCTGGCAGGTTTTCGTCTCCAACGCTTTGAGGTACTCAACTGGGGTACGTTCGACCAACGCCCTTGGGTGATGGATGTGCAGGGAAATATGGCTTTACTTACTGGGGCGAACGGTTCGGGAAAATCAACATTGGTGGACGCATTGCTAACTTTACTGGTTGCCAATAAACGCCGCAATTATAACCAGGCTTCTAGCACTACAAATAGAAAAGAACGCGATGAAAAAAGTTACGTGCAAGGGGCGTATGGTCGTACCCGCGTGGAAGAATCCTATGGCTCAAAACCCAAATTGCTGCGAACAGACGGAACGCTGACAGTATTGCTGGCATATTTTAGCGATCGCCTTACCAAGCAAGACCTAACGCTGGCACAGGTGTTGTGGATAGAAGCTGGCTCGGTAAGAAAGTTTTTTGCGATCGCTAATGTCGAACTTGCGATCGCTGCTCATTTCACTTCATCCACTCGAATTGCAGACTTAAAAAAACACTTGAAAGCAAGCGGGGTAGAAATCTTTGACGAATTTGGGAAATACAGCCAGCAATTTCGCAAACGCCTCGGCTTGCAATCGGAAAAAGCCTTGGATTTGTTCAATCAAACCGTTAGCATCAAAGAGATTGGCGGATTAAATGACTTTGTTCGCAATCATATGTTGGAAAAGATAGATGTGCAGACAAAGATTCGTGAGTTGCAAGAAAGTTATGTGAATCTCACTATTTCTCACGAGGCAATTCAAAAAGCACGCCGACAATTAGAATCCCTTGTACCACTTACTGAAGAAGCAGCAAAACATACAAAACTAAAAAACGAAGTTGCAACGCTACAGCGCTTTCAACCCATTAATCCTGCTTTCTTTGCTAGCAAGAAGCTCAACTTGTTAACTCAAGAACTGGCATCTGTCAGTCAGCAGCTAACTCAAAACGAAGATGAACTAACACAATGCGATCGCACTCTTGAAGCTCTACGTCAGCAAGAGAAGCAGTTAGAGATTTCTATCAGTAACGATAGTGTTGGGCAAAGGTTGCAAGAACTCAAAAAAGAACTAGAACAACGGCAAAAAGAGCTAAATAGCAAGCAAAGTCAGACAAAAGAATACGATCGCCTTGCTCAACAATTAGATTTACCTCTATATACTGACAGCACCACGTTTTATGCAGCAAGAATAAAAGGAGAAAAACTAAAGCAAGACATTGATGAAGCGTTGCAAACTTTAGTAGCACAACGAGATGATGAAATCGCAATGCGTAGCGGTCTGCAAAAACAACAAACACAACTGGAAGATGAGTTAAAATCTCTTCGCAGCCGCAAAAGCCAGATTCCTAAAGCTAATCTTGATATTCGCGATCGCCTTGTCCGTGACTTGAATCTAGCCCAAAGCGATCTCCCCTTTATTGGAGAGCTTTTACAAGTCCGCCTTGAAGAGCAGGAATGGGAAGGCGCGATCGAGCGATTGCTTCGAGGGTTTGGCTTGCACGTTCTAGTTCCTGAAATTCATTATCAAGCGGTCAATACCTATGTAAATCAGACTCATTTGAAAGGACGGTTGGTCTACTATCGCGTGACTCCGGTAGTTGCCAGCCCAACACAACGCGCCCTCAATCTCAGGCAGATTCCTCACAAACTGGAAATTAAGCAAGACAACGATACATTCTCGCAATGGTTGCGGGATCGACTGGTGCGTCAATTTAGCTATGTTTGTTGCGATACGGTAGAACAGTTCCAACATGAAATTCTTGCCATCACTCGCACAGGGTTGCTCAAACATGGAGCAGAACGGTATGAAAAGGACGATCGCTCCCCAATTGGCGCTCGCAGTCAATACATTTTGGGTTGGAATAACGCCAGCAAAATTAAAGCGTTAGAAGCTGACTTAAAACAAATCAATCAACAACTTACGCAAATTGATAAAAAAGTACAACAACTGGATCGCGATCGCAAACAACGGATGCAACAAACATCCTGGCTGCAAGACTTTATGAAGTTTGTTGATTTCTCAGAAATTGATTGGCGAATAATAGAGAGCGATCGTCTCAAACTTCAAGAGCAAAAACACCAATTAGAAGCTAGTTCTAATCATCTCAAGCAGTTAGAATCACAGCTTCAGAGCGCTCAACAAGAAATTGCTCAAGCAGGACAACACCGCGACAATTTAATTCGAGATATTGAAACTCTTAAAATTAAACAAAGCAATAATCAGAGCCAACAGAACGAATGCAATGCTAAAATACGCTCAATTTCTGAGCAAGATATTCAGGCATTTGCAACACGCTGGAGTACCAAAATTAAGAAATACTTGATGACTCTAGAAACAATTGCCCAAGATGAAGCTAACTTACGCGAACATCTGCAAGAACAACTCCGTCAACAAGAGCAACAGCAGAATACATCTGGTAGTTCGTTAACTACACAAATGTACAAATTCAAAAATGCCTTTCCTGAAATAACCTCAGAACTACTAACATCCTTGGAATATTTAGATGAGTATCTTAAACTTAAAACCCAAGTAGAGAAAGATGACTTACCTCGTCACGAAAAACGTTTTAAACAACTAATGAACGAGAAAGTAATTATTGCTATTTCAATGTTTAAGAGTTCTTTAGAAAAGCAAGAGGAAGAAATTCAGCAAAGTATAGACGAGCTAAATGAATCTTTGCAGAATATTGATTATACAGAATCTACCTATATCAAATTATGCTACGATCCAAGCCGTAACCGTGAAATTCGAGATTTTAAGCAAGATTTGATTGCTTGTCTCGGCGATGCTGCTCGTTACAGCGCCGAAGACAATGAAGAACGATTTAAAAATATTCAAAGCCGCCTAATTGAACGATTTAAATCTGAAGATAGATGGACAGGTTTAGTTACCGATGTTCGTAATTGGCTAGATTTTTCAGTCAGCGAACGCTACCGCTCAGATAATGCTGAAAAAGAACACCATACTGATTCATCGGGAAAATCTGGCGGGCAAAAAGTCAAATTAGCCTACACTATTTTAGCATCAGCGATCGCCTATCAATTTGGCTTAAGTCAAGATACGGTAAAAAATAGGTCTTTCCGTTTTGTGGTAATTGATGAAGCCTTTAGTAAATCCGATGACAGCAATGCTCGTTATGCAATGGCACTTTTTAAAAACTTAAACCTACAACTTTTAGTGGTAACTCCAAAAGATAAAATCAATGTAATTGAATCATACATTTCTAGCCTTCACTTTGTCTACAACGCACCAGAAGGAAACTGCTCTAAAATCGCATCTATTCCCATTGAAGAATATCGACAAAATTGTTAGCTTGCTCTTAGTCAAGATCGTGATTAATTTTACTCAGATTCAACAAAAAGCCAATAGTCGCTATCCTTTATTTCTCCGTTCATTTCTTACGCAAGAAAACTTCTTTTCCATAGAACTTTCTATAGGTTCTTTTCCTAAAGATTACATTAGTTTGCGAACAGAAGTGACTCAGTTGATCGACAATTCAAAACAAAGTTTAGGCTATGGTTATAATCTTGAGTTGGAGTCTCGGAAGACCTACAAGCACGGACAACAATCTTTACCTAAACGTATTAGTATTGAAACTGAGGAAGACTACTTAAAGCTAATACAAAAAGAGCAGGAATTTTCACAGTTTAAAGCAGATGTAGAACTTATCCGCGTAGCAGTTCCCAAACTAGATCGATGGCTTTGTCAAAATCCCTTAGAAGTAATTAAGCATAGCGACTGGCATGATTTACTCAAAGTCTGCCAGTATTTTCAATGCAACCTTAAGCCTAACTTGTATATTCGAGAATTACCTATTCAGGTTCACACTAAATTCATTGAACAAAATAAAGATATTTTGCGTAGGCTTTTAGAAGCTATCTTACCAATTGAACAGCTTACCTCCGTAGAAGGTGAAAGAGAATATGTTTTTGAAAAGCGTTTTTCTCTGCGTTACCGCGAACCAATTATTCGTTTTAGAGTTTTAGATCGAATAATAAAAGCTAGGTATAGCTTGCCCTTCTTTGATATCAGTACGCCCATTTCTGAATTTAGACAACTTCACTTAGAACCTCACCGATTCTTTATTACAGAAAACTTAATGAATTTTCTGACTTTACCTGCTCAAAACGATAGTCTAGCAATTTTTGGTAGTGGGTACGCAATTCAAGCTTTAAAGTCTGTTGCTTGGCTATCACAGTGTCCTATTTTTTATTGGGGGGATTTAGATGTTGACGGATTTAAGATTCTTTCTCAACTGCGATCGCACTTCCCTCAAACAATATCTATAATGATGGACATTCAAACCTTTGAAGCTTTCCAAGAATTTGCCGTTCCTGATTCAAGTGGAGGCGTTGGAACTCTATCTTACTTAACCGCCGAAGAACAGACTTTATATGCTTATTTATTACTTCATGGAAAACGTTTAGAACAAGAACACATTAGTCAAAATTACGCTAACTATTATTTGCAAAATTTAATACAGCTTATCTAATTAAAGTTTTAGAGTAAATCATTAGGATATACATAATCTTTTTGTACAATACTTCCTTTATGGTGGATATACGGGAAATTTTTGGATAATCTCAAATATAGATGCTGAAGGAAGTTTCTGTATGTTACGCGTAAAAGTAGCCATGATGCTTGTACAATAGTTTCAGTATAAAAAACAATCAACCTGCTTTGATTTCTTAGCGGTAACAGTAGCTATAATTTAATTATTTATAATTAAACTACTTAGTATAGTTAATATAACCAGTAACTTAGCTTTTAATATTCATGCAATTTCAGGAATTGGAGAGACAACGTCAGATCAACCGATATCTCTCTCAAGAAAAATTCTCTGAGCGTATATTAGCAATACAAGAGTGCATGAATGCACAGGATAAGTATATTGAATTATTTTATGGGTTTATAGGTAAACACAACCTTACTCAACATAGCGATGCAGAAACACCGATTATATCAGCATTAATTAAAAATGAAATTGCAATTTACTCAAGTCTTATTCTAACAATAGATGGTTTATATGGCTCTGGCTTGGTGCTACTACGTTCAGTATATGAAGCCTTGATGATTGCAAAATTTTCGTTTTTGCGACAACGTGATAACCTTATATCTAAATGGATAGCTGGAGAGACGATCTATTTGTCTAAGACAATCTTAAAGAAAATTCTTGTACCAGATATTACTGAACTAAAAGCTCTTTGGGAGAACCTCTGCAAACCATCTCATGCAACTATTTATTCATATCAAATAACGATGAAGTTTGAGGAGATAGAGAACGAAATATCTGTCAATTTAGCTATTATATCTATGTTGCTATGCTGTAATTTTCACTTAATTAACAAACACTATGTCACGAACTCAATGATTGATCTTGTAAAGAGATATCATAGCCAAGAAGGTGAGTTTCAGAGCCGTCGAGATTCAGCCAAAACCGCTACTCAAAGTTTGACCAAATTTCTCTCTCAATCAGGGAGGCAGGTTATCAAAGAGTATTCTAGAGTCTGGAAATTAGCACCTCCAGTTAGTTCCTAGCATCTATACTAGACAGCAGGCTAATGATTTTAGGTGCAACATACTGGTCAGTAGGGACAAAATCGAAAGCTTAGGTGTTGGTATTCACAGTCAAAATATTGTGAAGCGATCGCTCAATATTTAGCAAGTCTGCTTAGTATCGGGCGATCGCTGGTTTTAAAACAAGCAATATCCAAGATTACAATTTAGTTAAAAGCGTCTTTGATTTTCTCAACAGCGCCTTTTACAGCATTCATATTGTTGTCTACTGCTTTCTCAGTTCGAGCCGCATCTTCTTCGGCTCGCTTGTAGATTGTGTCTCTGTCGCTCTTGGCTTTGCGTTCCGCTACACTATCGTCACCAGTAGATTTGTCAACTTTTTTGGCATTGCTATTAGCCGCATCTTGAACTTTATCTTTTGTATCGCGGATAAAGTTCTTAGAGCTTTTAGCAATATCGTCAGTTGTGTCTTTAACTTTGTCCCCAGTATCTCTAGTTGCAACTAATGTTGGCGATGCCATTGCTGAATTGTCTGCAATAAACGCACCTTGCCATACAAAGGCGATCGCGCTCAGACAAAATAGACTTGTAGCTACCCAGCGTCCTACGGTCGAAAGCTGTTTGGTAAAATGATTAAGTTTCATAAAATACAATCGCAATTAAAATTTAGCATTCTAGTTTTACTGCATTGCGATCGTTAATCAAAACTTTCCCTAGATAGAGCTTTTGCTTTTATCCCTTGCTTAACAAGTTAACTATTTGGATAGATTGAGTACAGTAACTTTCTATGTATTGTGTTCTACAAGCAAACAAAAAAAGTTAATCCGTTAAGTTGATTTATTCGTAGGGTGACAAGTAATATAACTTAGGTGTTTTCTAAATAAATAAAATGAGTAATGCTCAAAATGTTTTAGGGGGAGAATTAGAAATTTGCTGCACATCTCCCATGACTGGATATTACCGCGATGGAAAGTGTAGTACGGGCGCGGGGGATTTTGGCGTACACGTTGTTTGTGCCAAAGTTACGGCCCAATTTTTAGAATACACTAAGGCTCAAGGAAACGATTTGAGTACGCCTAGAGCTAGTTTTCCTGGCTTAAAACCTGGCGATTGTTGGTGTTTGTGTGCGTCTCGCTGGCAAGAAGCGTTAGAAGCTGGTGTAGCTCCACCAGTTAATTTAGCTGCAACTCATGCTTCGGCTCTCGAACACGTTGCCATAGATGACTTAAAACAGCATTCTGTTTAATGGCACTATGTATTTAGCCGCTTTTTAAGATTACCGACAAAAGTAGTTACCGATTGTTTTAACTGATTTCGCCCCGACCATCTTTGAAAAGCTCTTTCGTAATCCTCACCATTAGAGTAATAAGTATTCCAGCTATCAAGACCAACTTTTAAGCCCCAAATTAATAAAACGTAAAGCGCCCAAGAAAGTCCATCCCCCTGGAGTAAATCGAGGGCGACAAAAAAAGAATTAGCGATCGCATAGTTGCCAATTTTCTTTTTTAGCCGATTGCGGCGATATAAATCGAAAGTTTGCTTTTGACGGACAATAGTATTTTGCGATCGCCACTCTATTTCAGATTGCTGCAAAGCTTCGGGGGTAATTTCTAGTTCTTCTGCAATTTCTATTAGCTGTTCGTAGGAAAATTCCGTATCGTCAGATTGACGAGAAATCGCAATCGAGAGAATTTGTTGGATATCTTCTTGACTATAAGAGCGAACAATTTTACCCTCATAATTTGTCATAATTGCTTGCTATTTACTCTGTTTATTACAAAGCCGTCATCCTACTTATAGTATAGAGTAAACCTCCTCTCCAAAAAATCGCCTAAGCAAGCATAAAGTAGTTACTTAGGCAATTATGAGGGCGATGCTTAATCGGTATCATCGTGGGCAAAGCGGTGGTAGAGAAAGTCTAGGGCGTAGTTGCGTAACTTGTAGTATTGCGGATCTTCCATAATTCGAGTGCGATCGCGCGGGCGGGCAAAAGGAATCTCCATTACTTCCCCAATACTCGCGGCGGGCCCATTGGTCATCATTACTAGGCGATCGGCAAGAAACAAAGCTTCATCAATATCATGAGTAATCATTAAAACTGTACAGCGATGATCGTTCCAAATTTGAAGTAATTCTTCTTGCAATTCTTCTTTCGTAATCGCGTCCAATGCCCCAAATGGCTCATCTAAAATCAAAACTTGAGGACGAATTGCCAAAGCACGAGCAATAGAAACGCGCTGTTTCATACCTCCAGATATTTGCGTAGGCTTTTTATCGGTGGCTTCGGTTAGTCCTACCATTGCTAAATGTTCTCGGACAATCGCGCGTTTTTCTGCTTCTGGTTTGTTGGGATATACGGCATTAACAGCAATGTAGACGTTCTCAAAAACAGTTTTCCAAGGCAATAGCGCGTAATTTTGGAACACAACCATGCGATCGGGCCCCGGCTTCGTAATCGGCACAGCATTAAGTTCTACCCTACCACTACTAGGAGTTGTAAACCCCGACACCATATTTAGCAGCGTTGATTTGCCACAGCCAGAGTGACCGATAACGCAGATAAACTCCCCCTCCGCTACAGTAAGGTTGACTCCTTCCAGTACCGTGTAAGTACCTTTATTAGCAGTGGGATAGACCTTAGAAACATCCTCTATTACTAAAAAAGGTTGGTTTTGAGTGGTATTTCCTACGGATGACTTATTTGTGGGGTCGATGTAAGCAAGGGTACGATTGTGCATTGGTTTAGTTAGAAATATTAGTTGGGGTGCAGAGATCCTCTCTAAAAAAGGGAGGAATGGGGTTTGATTAAGCAGCTACGGTTGGGCGGGAGTCGAGGACAACTTCAGCAATGGAGAAATCTTGTTTAATCGGTAAACTATTGAGATAGGCGATCGGGTCGTCAGCGTTAAATACTGTACCGTCGAATAGTTGAATTGCTTTGCGAGTGTAGGTAATATCGCCAAGACCAAGTTCTCGTGCGGCGGTGCTAAATACTCCAACTTTGCAGATCCGCTCTAAGATTTCTACCCAGTTTCGGGGGAAAGGAGTATCTCCCCAACGAGCAAGTTGGGTCATAATCCATAGTTGTTCTGTACGACTGGGACGATTAACCCCAGAGTCTCCATAAAACTGATGGTGAGCATACTCGCGCATCGGATGCTCTAGGCTACAAGTAGAAGTAGTTGGATCGCCAACTTGGATATAATCTATATCTGTACTTACATACTCTCGCCGAGACAAAATCTCGCGGATTTCTTGGCCGTGCTTTGGCTCGGCGCAGTAGTGGCAAGCTTCTAAAAGAGCTTTAACTAGGGCAATGTGGGTATTAGGATAAGTTGCTGCCCAATCTTCCCTCACGCCAAGAACTTTGCCGGGATGTCCTAGCCAGATTTCTAAGTCTGTGGCAATAGTAAAACCAACTCCAAGATCGGCGGCGCGGTAGTTCCAAGGTTCTCCGACACAATAACCGTCAATACTTCCCGCTTGCAAGTCGGCGACCATCTGCGCTGGGGGAATGGTGGATAGCTTGACATCTCTATCGGGGTCAATACCTCCCGCCGCCAGCCAGTAACGCAACAGTAAGTTGTGCATTGAGGAAGGATGCACCATACCCATCCGGTGTTGACCTTGGGGGGTTTTGTGCAGCATTTCCTTAAAGTCGGACAAGCTATATACCCCTTGGTCGTAAAAGCGCTTTGCTAGGGTGATGGCGTTGCCGTTACGGGTCATGGTTAGAGAGGTAACGACGGGGACGGGTTTATTTTCGTGTCCCCCCAAAGTTAGCCACATCGGCATCCCAGAGGGCATTTGCGCCGCATCTAAATAACCGCCCACTATGCCGTCGGTAATTCCTCGCCAGTTCGATTCGCGGACTAAAGTTACTTCGTCTAAGCCATGCTTGGTAAAAAAGCCTTTTTCTTTGGCTATAGCTAGGGGAGCGCAAGCCGTTAGGGGTAAGAAACCTAGTTCTAGGTTAACTTTCTCTAAACCATGACGGGAGATCGCACCAGTTTTTCTTGCCCGAATTTTTTTAATCCGTTTTTGCTGATTGAGAAAGTAAATCATTTCACTTCGCAAGCTGTAGTAACTGGGATGTTCGACTACTTCCATCCGCTTGCGGGGGCGAGGAATATCTACTTCTAAAATTTGACCAATTTTTGATTCTGGCCCGTTGGTTAACATCACAATTCGGTCAGATAGCAACACGGCTTCATCGACATCGTGCGTCACCATGACGGCGGTAACTTGGTTTTCTTCGCAAATTTTCATTAACTGCTCTTGCAAGTTACCCCGCGTTAAGGCATCTAAAGCCCCAAAAGGTTCGTCAAGTAACAGTAGTTTGGGACGAATTGCTAAAGCACGAGCGATCGCTACTCGTTGTTTCATTCCTCCTGATAACTGCCCTGGTTGCTTGTCGGCAGCATGGCGCAGACCTACCATATCTATATGTTGTTCGATAATGCTTTGGCGCTCGCTTGCGGGCAAACCGCTCATTACGGAGTCTACAGCTAGGGCAATATTTTCGCGGACTGTCCGCCAAGGTAACAGTGAATAATTTTGGAATACTACCATCCGGTCGGGCCCTGGCCTCGTAATTTTTTGCCCTTCTAGGGTAACTACGCCTTCACTGGGTAAATCTAAACCTGCCACCATGTTTAATAAAGTAGATTTACCACAACCAGAGTGACCGATTAACGACACAAATTCGCCTTTTTTTATTTGCAGATCGATACCTTTAAGAGCGATATAGCTACCGCCACCAGCTAAAGGAAAAACTTTATCAATTTGGTCAACAGCAACAAATACAGACATAGTTCGTTTGGGGGTTAGGGGAAAATTGATTTTCGGATCTACTTAGTTTCGGCGGGTAAAATCTTGGTTTCGACCCAACCCATTAACTTGTCTAGCAAAAAGCCCACAACGCCGATATAGATTAAAGCTAAAATTACTTCGCTAACGTTGTTGTTTTGGTAAGCTTCCCAGATAAAAAAGCCAATGCCGACAATACCAGACATCACAATCTCTGCGGCGATAATTGCCAACCAAGCAAGCCCGATCGCGATGCGTAAACCTGTAAATATGTAAGGTAGCGCCGCCGGAATTAAGATATTAAAGAAATACTCTTTGCGATTTAGTTGTAATACTTTGGCAACGTTGTTGTAGTCTTGGGGAATTTGCTTTACTCCGACGGCCGTATTAATTAAGATGGGCCAAATTGCCGTAATAAAAATTACAAACAGGGCGGCGGGTTCGTTTTGGCGCAAGGCGGCTAAAGCAATGGGAACCCAGGCTAAAGGCGGTACAGTTCGCAATAGTTGAAAGATGGGGTCTAAAGCCTTGGACATCATTTTATTTGTGCCGATTAATATCCCAAGGCCAATGCCCACAATTGCCGCTAGGGTGTAACTAATCGCGACTCTTTGCAAACTGGCGAGAATCTGCCAAAATAAACCCTTATCTGTACCACCGCGATCGTAAAAGGGCCAGAAAATTAAGACCCAAGTATCTTGAACAACTTGAATTGGACCAGGTAAAGTTGCCCCTGGAATCCAAGAAAATAATTGCCATAGTGTCAGAAAAATTGCGATCGCAATTATTGGCGGGACAAGTTCAGGCAATTGCTTACTAACCCAACTTTTGCTATTTCTGGCGCTTGGTCGTCGGCTTTGCAATGTAGTCATTGGTTGTGTTCTCCTCAATTAAAAGTACGTTGCTGAAAATCAAAAATTATTAATCAACAGTCAAATAGATGTTTAAATGCTGACTTTTTTAATCTTTAAACTCTGCAAATAAGCGGTGGGATTTTCTGGGTCAAACTTGACACCATCAAAAAAGGTTTCAATTCCGCGAGATGTACTGGTGGGAATATCTGCCGCCGCAATTCCGGCTTCCTTTGCCGCTTCTTTCCAAATATCTTCGCGGTTGACTTTATCAATTAGCGCTTTGGCATTGGTTAAAGTAGCTGGAGGCAAAAAGCCCCAGCGCACGCTTTCTGTTAAAAACCAAAGATCGTGACTTTTGTAAGGATAAGAAACGCTACCTTTTTCATCTTTCCAGTAATACGCTGCCATTGATTTGTCATCAATTACCCGACCGTCGCCCATGTCATACTTGCCTTGGAAGGGATTAACTAAAATTTCTTTTGGTAAATTGAAATAACTTCGGGAACTTAAAATAGTTGCAGCTTCTTGGCGGTTATCAAAGTTATCTAACCACTGTTGCGCTTCCATAATTCCTTTTAAGATTGCTTTAGTAGCTTTGGGATTTTGGTCAGCCCAGTCTCCACGCATAGCAAAGTATTCTTCGGGGTGGTTTTTCCACATCTCGGCGGTCAATGCTGCCATAAAGCCAATATCGTCTTTGACAATGCGATAGGGCCAGGGATCTCCAGTGCTAAAAGCGTCCATTGTCCCGGTTTTCATATTGGCCACAGTTTGAGCGGCGGAGACGGGAATTAATTTAACATCTGTATCGGGATTAATGCCCCCGGCGGCTAACCAGTAACGAATCCAAAAATCTTGATTGACCTGGGCAAAGGTATAAGCGGCAGTAAAAGGACTTTTTGTAGATTTGAGTTGGTCGAAAACTGCCTTACCGCCCTTAGCTAGGTCTAAACCAATATCTTTACCTTTATGCTTGCTGGCAAGAGCAATTCCATTTCCTTGGGTAATCAACTGCGCCAAGACATACATGGGAATTTTTTGATTACCTTTGGTAATTACACCTTCAGTTATTAAATGGGGCATGGGCATTTGATATTGACCGCCATCAACGCCACCGCCGCTCGATCCAATTTCAGTATTGTCCCGCATTGCCCCCCAAGATGCTTGTTTTGCAAGCTCAACCCCGGTCATACCGTACTTGGCAAAAAAGCCTTTTTCTTTGGCAATAATAAAAGGAGCCGCTTCCACAATGGGTATATAGCCTAGCTTTACTTTGGTAGTTTCGGGTGTTTGTTCGGGGCTAAGATCGATCGCCGATACTTGTTGCGCTTGAGTAATGTTAGAAGAATCGGGGGGGTTTCCCAAGCAGCCATTGAGTAATACCGAGCCTACCGCCGATACTCCAGCAGTTAACAAAAATTTGCGGCGCGAAAACTGACTCATAAAATCTCCTGATGATAAATTCAATTTCCTGTCTTTTATGCCGACGCTAAACGCCTCGAAGACAGTCTGCGGACGGCGACGTGTATCGCCCTTGGAGAGCCAGAAAACTGCTGGGAGCGTAGGCTGTAATCCCTAGACTGAACTCTCAATAACTCCAAAGACAAACATCTACAGCTTTAAAACCTGCAATGTTCTTGACACATAACTAATGCAGCCCGTGCAACGTTATGTTTCTGCTTTGGCGACTTCTTACTGAGAATACCCTGAAGCAATCATAGGCACAAGCTGTATTTTTTATAATTTTCATAGAAGCTATCTATTAAAGTTTTGTACGGAGTTTAGGGAGATAGCTTTAAGGTCAAAGTATTCTCTTAACGTAGCTTGAGCGATTTTATGGACAAATAAATGAAGTGGGGATCGATAAAAATTCCTCAGTTAGCGATAGAAATAAAACTAAATTTAAAACTTATGATAGGATTTGACTATGATTGATTGGTAGGAAAATGGATGTTAAAACACGCAACTCTGCATCAACTGAAAGTATTTGAAGCGATCGCCAGATCCGGTAGCTTTACAAGGGCAGCAGAGGAGATGTTTCTTAGCCAACCCACAGTATCGCAACAAATTAAGCAGTTAACTAAAGCGGTGGGAATACCGTTGTTTGAACAAATAGGCAAACGAATTTACCTGACCGATGCCGGAAAAGAAGTTTTAACGGCGTGCAAAGATATCTCCGAGAAAATGTCTCAGCTAGAGATGACTTTGGCAGACTTGAAAGGGCTAAAACAGGGAAATCTGCGTTTAGCTGTAATTACAACGGCTAAATATTTCGTGCCGCGTTTGCTAGGACAGTTTCGCCACCGTTATCCGGGAATTAAAGTAGCGCTGCAAGTCACTAACCGCAAGCAGGTACTAGATCGCTTGGGCGAAAACGAGGACGATTTGTATATTCTCGGACAACCACCGGAAGGGTTAGATATTAATCTGCGTCCAATCTTAGAAAATGCTTTAGTAGCGATCGCACCCTCCGATCATCCCCTAGCTGGGGAAAAAAATATCACCCTCCAGCGCTTTGCTGAAGAACCTTTTATTATGCGGGAGGCGGGGTCGGGAACGCGCATGGCTGTAGAACAGTTTTTTGCCGAAAACCGATTAGAAATAAACGTAGAGATGGAAATTGGCAGCAATGAAGCCATCAAACATGCGATCGTTGGTGGCTTAGGGGTGTCGGTATTATCGCGCCATGTTTTAGCCTTAGAAGGCACAAAAGGGCCTTTAACTATTTTGGACGTTGAGGGTTTTCCTATTCAACGCCATTGGTACATTGTTTATCCTGCCAGCAAACAACTATCGGTGGTTGCCAGCACTTTTTTAGAATATCTTTTAAATGAAGGTAAGCAGATGGTAGCGCAAATAGATTTAGAACTCAGTCATAGTTAAACACCAAGTTTAAAGCCTGCATCAAGGAGCAGAAAGTAATTGCAATAAATGGGACGGCATCGGATGCTTAGATACAATTTGACCGCTTGCCAGGTATTCAAGCTCGTCGGGGGTAGATTTACGTCCTAGAACCTTATAGCCGATATGTCTTTATTTTATCGCTCTTACTTGGGCATGCAAAAGAAAACTTCGATTGGCAACTTTTAATAAATGCCCGTATACTCGTAACTCCAATCGCTAGATCGATAGTGCTTAAAGGCGATTTTTTACTAACTGATGTCCTAATTTGGGCGCAAGTTAATATCGAAATGAACTGCTGGCAAGCAGTAGTTATTGCAAAATAGCAATGAATGCTGACGATTAAAAATTTCTGCATTAAGGTATGATTGCCAGTGCTTTTAATGATACAAATGTACTAGCAATGCGACTACCTTTATTAATACTCCTATGTCCGAACAACCCCGCACCCGCCAGGAACTATACGATCGCATCCGCCAAACCTCTAAACAAGAATTTATCCTTGAAGAAATGATCCGGTTAGGATTTTGGGCAACTAGCGAACAAATTGCCGTAGATCCAACCAACGAACTCAAACGACTTGGGGAAATTACTAAAGAATTACAACAACTACGTCAAACTAACGCCCGACTGCAAAATGAAAAGCAATTGCGTCAAGATTTACTCAAGCAACGCCTCGCCGAGTCGCGCCAAAAGCAGCAGGAAACTAAACAAAGGCGAGAAAAAGAACGCCTAGAAAAGGCTCAAAAATGGCAGCAGCAACAGCAAACAGAACTTACTTATCTAGGTGCAGGGGTATCGGGAGGGCTAAATAATACCGAGGGTAATGCCGAACGATTGAGTAATGCTGGCTTGCCCTTGCTACAAAATGCGGCACAAATAGCCGCCGCTATGGGTATTAGTGTAGGACAACTGCGTTTTTTGGCTTTTTCGCGGAAAACTTCGCCAATTTGCCACTATATTCGCTTTAAAATCCCTAAAAAAACTGGTGGCGATCGCTCTATATCTGCGCCGATGCCAAAACTAAAAACAGCCCAAAGATGGATACTTGTCAATATATTAGAAAAATTAGAATTACACGATGCAGCGCATGGGTTTAGACGCGATCGCTCAATTGTGAGTAATGCTCAACCTCATGTTAAACAAGACGCGATCGTCAACTTCGATCTTAAAGATTTTTTCCCTTCCATTTCCTATCGCCGAGTTAAAGGACTATTTCAATCTTTTGGTTATTCTGAAGCGGCGGCGACTATTTTTGGATTGCTGTGTACGGAATTAGAAGTAGAAGCCGTTGAACTAGATGGTAAGACTTATTATGTAGCAATTAGCGATCGCCATTTACCCCAAGGATCGCCCGCAAGTCCAGCAATTACTAACTTACTTTGCCGTCGCCTCGATCGCCGCATGACAGTAATGGCCCAAAACTTGGGTTTTAGTTATACGCGCTACGCGGACGATTTGACTTTTTCGGCTACTGGTCGAAATCTGCGTTATGTCTGCAACGTCTTACAACGCACAGAGGCGATCGCAATTCATGAAGGATTTACAATTAACCACCAAAAAACCCGAATTATCCGCAAAAGCCGCCAACAAGAAGTTACAGGCGTTGTAGTTAACAGTCACCCCAAGATTCTTTGTTTTGGATTGCTGGCACTTTATTATTACTATTTAGCTGCCGAATGGATAAAGTATTACCCTCATTGCGGATGCCCACAACCTTTTGATTTGTCAAACTGAGGTTTTCAAAAGTTACGCCGTATTCAGCCTGTTTTGTATAAATGCCATAATCAAACCCATCGACGGTGACATTCTTAACTAAGCATGGACCTGGCCATTGGCGGGACATATCTAAACCAACTAAACCCGCCCCATCGCCCGATACAATGTTGACATCTCGGATAGAACCCGTGTTATTGGCAATATAATCAATGCCTTTAGCCCCTGGGTTATTCTTACCTGTATTTACACTTAGATCAAAAATATTTTGGCGAAAAGACATATTGCCACCGGGGGTTTTGATTACCGCTTTAGGCACACTGCGATCGCCATAACCTACAGCGCTATCTTTAAGCTTGATAATACTTACGCCTTTACCTTGACCTTGCAAACTCAAGCAACAACCTCTCCACTCTAGGCTGCCCCCCACTAAATACGTTCCCGCCGGGAAATAAATACTTTTT
>Ga0115851_100624_pt1 | contig 16579 bp, 14 predicted proteins | sample InSIn2gowninarea_FD_83865 | JGI IMG/M metagenome (GOLD analysis project Ga0115851, IMG submission 83865)
TGCCGTTATCTGGATCGCAACCACAGACACTATATTCCTGACAAAGACAAGTGACGTTCGCAGTTCGGTTTCGTCCGTTCTCGGACCATTGGTAGCCGTAGCCGGAATAGGGATATGCGTACGCTGGGTACAACCACAGGGCTGGGAAGAAGGCTAGTGCTCCGATGGGTAGTAAGAATGGAGTTATGCCTCGAGTTGGTGACTTGGCTCCTGAAGTGTATGGCACGGCGGCGCCGCCTGTATATCTACCACCGTATGAAGGAGCGGTACCGGAACCATCGCGCGTTCGACCGCCGAGATTAGATGATGATGTGTAGGAGCGGCCACTAGCCCCACCTCCACGTCCGCCGCTGGATGATCCGCCGCTGCTGCTGGATCCGCCTCCCTTGCCTCCACCTCCGCCCCGTCGTTTCTCGAGATCGGTGTATCTGGAGCCATCGAGATGTTCTGGGGAACTCCGTAATGATAGCGCTGCATCGTGCGGCTGCTGATTCGGGTGTTGTGGTGGAAGTGCAGTTGTCAAAGACAGCAGTGTTGTGAGTAGTAATGACCACTTCATTGTGTATTTGTGCTAGAGGGGCACGACGCGCTCTAGTCAGATCTGATATTTGAGGTGAGATGTGATCAACAAGAAGTATTGTACAGATGAAGTCGGATGAAAGGTTGTGTTTGTTGACTTGGATACCTGGAATATAGGGCGTCCTGGTGTCGTGTGACGAGGTGTAATGCGATGTTTTCCCCACACTGCTTGCGAATGGTTATTTTGATTATCAGTAGAACGGAATGTTAGACAAAGCAAACAGTTACTATGTATGCAATATTGTACTAGCGAGTCTGCCTCAGGTGATACTTAAACAGATACACGAAGTGGCACTGCTGCTTGTTTTCGATGTGGTAAGCAGGCGGCAAAAGCATGAAGTCACGACCACACGGATTCAGGATCGCGACTGGTGGATGACAATCGAGAAGTCGAATGCAGTTTGGCAAGGCGCAGCGCTAGGCTGAGTAAGCCCCGCCATTGGACAAGCAAGCTGATCTTCGTTATTCGGGTTAGCGCGATTGGAATCATTTGATTCCGTCATGGAGTAAAACCCGACCACAGAGTGCAAGATCGTAAATCAACGTATCACATTCATCATCCGGCCGTAAACTACTGTAAGATTCGCTCGTAGATCAATCGGCTTTCGGCTGAGTTTCCCTGACGGAGGATAGTATAACACTGAATGAAGAAATAGCTTTCACATCACGTGCGGATCGCGGAGACTAAACCCAAATCGTAGCATCCACGCTCCGGAACCATATGTACCGTACTATAGCATGATATCTTCTTCCCAAGGTGTCAAAAGTTCGCTTACGTTCATGCTTGAATGGCAAAGGTATATAAAATGAACGAGAATCTAGACGCAACAATGGAAGTTTCGTACTCTTGCACTATACAGAGCTATCAACACCCGCCCAGACGGACAGCTGGGAGCCAAAATCATCCCTAAGTCCCCACAGCCATACCAAATCTCGTCCTGTTTCGCTTTCTCGATCCCAACCATGAAGGTCATCATTATAGGAGCTGGTCTCAGCGGTCTATCCACCGCCATCGCCCTGCGAAAATACATCAACACCCCGCTTGACATCAAAGTTTTCGGCAAGCCTGACGAAGAATCCTTCAACCCGAACGGAACACCAGACTTCAAGGAGCACGCCCGTAACCTTGGTGCAGGCATAGGTCTGCAGTCAAATGGCCTGCGTGTGCTGAACAATCTGGACCCGAAGCTGAGGGATAGAGTGTATACCTCTGGTTTTCCGTGCACTCATTTCAAATGGAAAACATCTGGCGATGTTTTGTTGAGTCGAGAATATGTCGATGTGCTGCCTATTTCACGACCATTACTTATTGATTGTTTATTAGAAAGCTTGCCAAAAGGGATGGTAGAGTATAGAACTGTGAACGAGGTGGTTGTGCGCGTAGGGGAGATGCCGTTGGTAAGATTTGAGGATGGAGGAGAAGAGTGTGTTGATTTAGTTGTGGGCGCCGATGGCATAAGGAGTGTTGTGAGGCGAGGCATATTTGGGGACGATGAGAGTTACAAGCCCGAATATCTGTATGCCTGTTGGTACATTCAATTGAGAAATATTTGCTAATGAGGCACAGTGGCATTTGTGGCGTTGGTGGTGTGCTCCACATACCCTTACCCCCACACCTCCTCGATGATCCTAGTATGATATTTTTCATGGGTTCGACTGGTGTCTTTGGTTATACTGGCCTGACACAAACCGATCAGACCAAGCTCTTGTACTGGTCAGTGTACGAGACAGATTTGCCAAGTCGTGGCAAGAAATTCAATCATGATCAGGCGCTCCAGCAGCTTCGTGAACGCCATGGTGGTTGGACTGATCCGCTAATTGATAAGTGTCTAGCCAAGGCAGAGCTTGACAACATATATCCCATCTTTGTCATGCCAGATTTACCTCATTGGGGTAGGGACGGATGTGTGCTAGTTGGCGATGCGGCGCATGCTTTGTCTCCCAGAAGTGGTCAGGGGGCAAGTCAGGCTTTTGAAGACGGGCAAACCCTGGCACTTCTTGTGGCCAAAAGACTGCAGGAGAGCGATGTGGGGGACGCCATTGACAAATCAATCTCCGATTTGTACAGTGTGCGCTATGCACGTGTTCACAACATCGGATTGAAAGCGATGGCATGGAAGGATCCGAAGATGCCAATGCCGTGGTGGAAAACATACATGTTATATGGTTTCTTATTCGTGTTTGTGAAAGTGATGAATCTGTTAAATTCCATCCAAAGTATTGACAGTTGGGATGCCAAGGTCGAGGTTGAGAAGTACTTGAGTCAGGATATCCAAGCACGACTTGCTAAAGCGTGATGGAAAGCATGGGATCTCGAACCCGAGCGTCGGCACTATACGCAAAGTGTTCGGATACCTATTGGGCATCCCGGTGGATTGCTTCATATCTGAAGGACTTAGTTAGCTCAACTCTCTTCGTTCACCTTCACTGCCACGTACCTCTTTCCTCTGAAAGCCCAGACTCCCCAGTTGCCGCAACTAATGTCTTGAGGATCAAGATCGTTTAGATCCCATCTCAAGCTGCGAAACCGATTCTCTCCTGGCTCCATGAGAATATCAACTTCACCTGCACATTTCTCAGATACCCATTGCGCGTCTCGCTGCATATCCCAGTCCGTGTACCCTGTGCATATGATTGGGACTTTTGTCGACAACAACTGTGGCAACGTATCCTCCCATTCGTGCGCAGATGCTGGATGTCCAAGGCCAGGGTGGAAAAGCATGAAACAATCAAAGTACGGATCGTAGGGGTAAAACATATTCGCCTCGTGCAGCGTGTGGAAATAGTCGACGTACGTCGTGATCTTCATCTTATCCGACAATCTGTCTTCCACTATTGCTCCGAACGGATTTTCTGGTGTTCGTTCTGGCAGTGGAAACTCTGAATCACGATTCGCCATAGATTCTGGACCAATGAATATCAGGTTGAATGATGCCTGTGGGAACAGATATGACAGCTGCATCCACACATCTCGTGGAAGCGAAGATTCTGCACGAGCGCCGAGCACGAAGATCCGAACTGGTGGACTCGACAAACGCAGGCCCGCGATGTCCAAACCTGAACCTGACCGTGGGGGATGCAAAGTGTATCTCAATGCGCTCAAACTCTTCAAACCCTCGACTGTCAGTCTCCCGTCCTTCCTTATGCTGTACGGACTCAGTTCATGCAATACGCTACCAATGGTCACGGGATATGTCAGCAACCGCGTCGCCTGGCGCATGCTTCGATCTTCATTGATAGCTTCAAATTGTCGGGTGTATAAGAATGTATCCCAGTTGGTCATGTTTACCAGAGCTTCTTCTATCTGGACACCTGGATATTCAAATTCGTGAAACCATCTTCCTGACCTCAAATCGTGGTCATCCTCGTTGATCATTTTCAGGGTATCGCATATCTCAATATGCTGCTCGTAGTCTTCCATCCAATGCTCTTCAGAGCAATACATAGGTACTCCACAGTCCGGACATTCGAAATGGACATGTGCAGGCGGTTGCTTTGAAACCTCAGTCTTCTTTCGAGCTTCCGAATCATATGGAGATTGTGGTTCTCGCGTCGCCTTGTGCGCTGGATGTGGACAGTATGCATTTTGTCTCATGAACATAGCTCTCTGCCGTATCTCTGGAATGGGGGATTTCGTGAATGAGTGGAACAGGTTATCCGGCCGCAGTAGTAACGGTGCCCTATACTCGCCATAATTCGAGGTGAACTGGGGCTGCTGAGGTTGTGCGTCCTCCTCATCTTGTCGGAGTGCTTGAGCTGCAGAAGACGCTGATCTTGTAAGCTGCTTGATTGGCAATTCCTGTCTCAACTTATGAGTTGGCTGTTGATGCTGCGGAAGTGCTTTCTGTGTTTTAATTGTTGTGCTTGAGAAGGTTCTGTTCAGGGACGAAGCTGCAATCCTCTTATTACTTTGACGAGCAGATACTGTCAACAATCTGATGCACCGAAGGCACATATACGAGGATTCCATTGTTGTTTGTTCACGACGTATCGTTGAAATGTAAGAAATCCCAAGCATCTATTCGTCACGACTGCGAGGTCAGTCCAACTTGGCCGGGGTTTTGCCGATACAGCAGCCAAATGTCCACGAATTTTTGTGGAAGCAAACTTCATTTCATCTACCTACCTACACTTACTCACGTTAAGTACAGGCATGGATATGGCTATCGATGGCTGCGCTGACCTTCATTATCATATACCTGCAGCGGTTTAAAATTGGCGGATTTGCAGTTCAATGGCTCAATGTGGTCTTGAGCACAATGCCACATCATGTTTTCATCTATATGCAACACTCACTTTCCGGCTGCTTGCTATCTCTACAAGCTCTTCTCACGAAGTCACGATCTTTTGGATCCACATCTTGTGGTTCATCTGATTAGAGCTGGTGGATTATCACACTTTGTTGCAAGAGTAAAAGGACCTTCATAGTTCATCTTCACACCCAACGACATCTCTCATGATGTCTACCCATGAGGTTGATGACTCCTAGGCTGCCTACATATGCAATTCGATTATTCAAAAGCACTCTAAGTGATCTAGCCCTGCAATAATCCTCGACGTAAAAAGTACTTGCTTGAACGCTGACACAAAAACCGCACATTCTTCCTATACCTGGCTCACAAAACATTGCCAGTACTGGCACCCAACTGCTGAAGAAAGATCGCTGCTTGCTCCGCCGAGTATCCCAGGAAGACAGGCCCGTTGAAATTGATCGTCGAAGGTCGATAGCGACTTTGCCTCGTCGATGCATGGCTCCTCGTTGGCCGAGCGCTTCCTTCGACACGAGTAGGAGTCGTGTCGGGTAAAACGTCTGCCACGTCCTTGACTTTAATTTCTGCCTTCGGACGAGAAGCCTGCGTCGGAGACTCTTGATCAGAGGCCATTCTGCTGCCAGCTAGGGGACGGTCGGGCGGGACTGAGATACCCCAGGGCCTTGTGGGTGACTCCCCAACGCGAATGGCACGCAGTGATTTGTCAAATTGTGAGGTTCTTTGCTCGTCTTCGGCTTCGGCTTCATGTTCGCTTGTTTGATCGCTGACTTGGTTCGCCCAGTTCTGAACAGCTGCACCTGATCTCCCATCTGTGGACTCAGCACCTTGTTGTTCAGTTGAGAGAAATGGGCGGTGCTTATTCCCGAGGCCTTGAATCATGTTGACGATGTTACCATACTTTGCATCGAGTTGCCGTATGCTAGACTCGTTCTGCCCGTAGCGCTTCACACAGACCTCATGACTTCTCGGGATTTCATGCTTGTGGTTCTCGAAGTACTGCGCGATTTCCTCTGGCGAATGTTTGTCCAAGAAGCGAATGGGACATCTACCACAGGCTCTCGCCTCCTCCAATAACTGCGCAGAAAGGCTGTCCTGGTGAAATTCTGCAGCGATTGGGTCACGTTTGCTACCGGTGTCAAGCGGGCCATTCTTGGACATTTCAGCGAAAGGGCACTCCAAACTACTTGGCTTCCCCTGCGTCGTGAAGTCCTTCTCCATTTCATCAGCGATTGGAGACAGTTTGTGAGCAACAGGACACCGTGCTGCCGGTGCTTGGGCCATGTTCGGTTTCAACTTGGTGATTGCTTCTCTTGCTTTCTGAACCTCCTGTAGTCCATTCAAATCCGCGGTCTGCTCGACAATCGGCTTTGAAGAGAGCTGCTTCACAATCTGGTCCTGCCACTCTGAAAATGCACTATCCGATGGGTTGTTGCTCGAGTGATTCGACTTGGACTAAATACAAGTCAGCAATATGAAACAATGTGCATTGTAAAAAGTCGTAGGTCATGATCGGAAATCAGAGTCCATAATAATCGCTTCAAAGCCGCCGAAGCAGCTCAGGTCTAGAGCTAATGGTTTATAACATCATGGTGTATGCAAAGTCAGGTGTACAAATCTCTTACCTTTTCAACAACACGGGCCAACTGTTGTCTCAGATTGAGCTCTAGCTTGCGCTGTGCATCAAGGCGTTTAAGCAAAACTTCAAAGCCCTCTGAAACGTCGTTCACGATAGACTGCAACGCCTCGTTTGACGACATTGACAACTGCCAAGTGATGCCCAGATACGTGCAACGTACTGTGGTTTAGCAAGCACTGTGGCGGTTGGCCAGTTTCTAGGCAAACATGAACACCGAGAGCAGACAACAACCGTCCAGTGACACAATGCACAGACCACCAGGGCACTGATCAGGTGACTAGGAGTACCAATTGTTCTAGTCCAGAATTTACAGAACTCGGAATCATTGCTGTCGAGAAGGTATGCAAGACATAATTAGACAGCCACAATCGCAGGCGGAAATATTGGATTCATACTTCACTAATAATAAGGATGCCACTAGTTAGAGGTTAGCGGCGCAAGCACATGCGGACCCGGCAGCTGAAGCGCGCTTTCCTTTATTTGCATTTCCAGTTGCCGAGGCTGAATCATCGGCTTCCCATCTATGTCTGAATTAGATTACCGGCCATTGAACAAATGCAAGCCTTCTGCACTCAACTTCAGTAGTTGTGCTCGAGTCCACTGTCCGAATTTATATGAACTGCACGAGTACGAAAACAGGAGCACTGGGACCAGTTGGATAATTGCTTGCTTATTCGGTCGCGAGACGGTACAGTACTCACGTTTGAACGACAAGCAATCTTTAGGTGCACCGTAACCATGAGAGCTGTACAAATCAGCCAGTACGTCAAAGGTCCCCAAGAATTGAAAGTCACTACCGAACCAACGCCCAACCCTCATCCAAACAAATACCTCATCCGTATACGTGCCGCAGGTACGAACTTCTTCGATCTCCTCCAGATACAAGGCAAATATCAGCATCAGCCTCCCCTACCATGGATCGCAGGCGCTGAGTTCGCTGGTGTCGTGATCGCGACGCCCACGGAGTCAGCGCAGACTGGCTCATCTGTCGCAAGCAGCTTTGACGGTACAATAAGCACACAAACCTCGCATAAATTCAAGGTCGGAGACAGAGTGTTCGGGTCATCGCAGGGAGCGTATGCTACACATATCTTGGCACCGGAAACCTCACTGCTACCTATTCCTGAGGGTTGGAGCTTTGAGGATGCTGCAGGCTTATACGTAACGATGCCCACTTCATATGGGGGCCTGGTTGTTAGGGCGAACACACAACCTGGTGAGTGGGTATTGGTCCATGCTGGTGCTGGCGGAGTCGGACTGTCTGCGGTAATGATTGCAAAAGCACTTGGTGCGACCGTCATCGCTACGGCCGGCTCAGAAAGGAAAAGGCAAATTTGTCTCGATTATGGCGCGGACTACGTTGTAGACTATCGTGACGCCAAGTGGCCGCAAACAGTGATCAGCTTATGTAGCCAACATCGGACTGGTAATGGAAAAGCTGGGGTCGACGTTGTTTATGACCCTGTTGGTAAGTGGACAGTTCTGTTGATTGTGAGTGTGAGTGCTAAAATTCGCAGGCATGATCGATCCCTCTATCAAATGTATTGCATGGAACGGTCGGCTCGTGGTCATTGGCTTCGCCGGCGGAAGCATTGAGAAAGTTGCTTTGAATAGAGTACTTTTGAAGAACATCAGCATCACGGGTCTACATTGGGGTCAATACGCGAACAAGCAGAGAGAAATGGTAGGCACAGTATGGGAAGGTATATTCCAGATGATAAACAAAGGCCAAATAAAGGGAATCACTTTCACCGACAAGAAGTATGTAGGACTCGAGAGTCTCCCCCAGGCACTGATCGCGTTGGGGGGACGAGAAACCTGGGGTAAAGTTGCCATAACGATACCTGAGGATGAAGAGCAGGCCCGTAGCAAGTTGTGATAGCTATATAGCAGTGTTAAAAACGACGTTGAAGACAATAGTTGTTCCATATGTTTATAGTCTGTCGGTGGAATAAATTCGAGCGATACCTAGCCCCACTCCACGCTCACAGCTTCTCCCACCACAAACTTTCACAGTAGGGCGTGCATATATATTGAGCGACCGACTGTAGCTATATCCCATTAGATTTGATGCCGAGAGCCCTTCCAGCCTTTGCAATAAACACCTCTACGAGATATTTGTCCCCTCGACTTGCTGCACGAGCTCAACTGTCCATCCACCTATCACGACCTATCTCGCAAACAGCACACAAAATGTCAGGTATTGAGCGAGTCTCGACCAAGTCTGGTCCGCCACGTAAGTCGCCCTTATGCCAACTTTGGAGCACTCAGACTATCCACCTTCAGCTTCGACCTAGGTTGCAGCTATTGCATTCCAAAAGTAATACAGAAAGCACTAACAGTCGTCATATAAACAGCGGCGGCACCATACTCTCAAGCTATCAAAGCCAACGGCCAGATCTGGGTATCTGGCCAACTCCCCGCAGATGAGAACGGAAAACTTATCGAGGGATCGATCGCAGAGAAGACGGCTCAATGCTGTCGGAATGTGAAGGCCATTGTGGAGGCCGCTGGAAGTGAAATGGGGAAGGTTGTCAGGGTTGGCGTATGTATCACCTAGATTCCCGTTACAAGTATTTGTGGGCTTTTGCGGTTGAAGGTATGTTTGTGATGTGATGGACGAGGGGCTGATATACGCGCGATCTAGGTGTTTCTTACGACTATGGATGACTTCAAGGAGATGAATGAGGAGTATGGCAAGTGGTTCACGCATAAGCCGGCTAGAGCTTGTGTTGCTGTTGCGCAGCTACCTATGGGGGCTCCGGTTGAGATTGAGGCTATTGCTATACAATGAGCTTTGAGGCGGTAACTGGGTAGGGCAGGTACACTTAAGTTGTGAATGTGCCTAGGCTTCTCGACAGTCCAGCCATAGATCCGTACCTTCAACCAGTCTTAAGCTTGCGATTATGTCGTATTTTTGGCGAGTGACTGGCGCGAGTGTTCGAATGGCATACGCATCAGTATTGGTAGTGGCAATCACGATCCTCTCAGAGGCGGCAATCCTGCGGGCTTGTGGAAGAACACAACATCTGCATATTGATGATCTCTGAACGGCTGAAACACCATCAAAGAAGGATACCTATGTAACGTATGATGCTCTCATTCAAGACTGTACATAGCAAATCAACTGCGCCTGCCTTTCCGATGTAACCTTGGTTATCTATAGCTGAGTACCCTGGAACTCATCACCAGCCCTGTAAGCCTATATCGTGTTAGCCATTGTAATCATAGCACCAGACATTCGACTCACTCTCAAGGCACCAGAACCACCCAACTCCGCCTCAAGACCACCCTCATACGTCTTCGGTGCACTTGGTTTGTCTGGATATGTGGAATACACTGCGAAGCTGAGAGCACCAACACAGCCCAGAAAGAAAGTCCACATGACCAAACCCTGAGTACCGCTCATAACACGGTACTCTTCTAGCGAAAATACTCCAAGGTCATCCTCATCCTCGTGCACTGGCTCGCCAAAATTCCTTCTCTCTTGCTTGTCCGTCCAATCGGCATAAGGATCTCGAAATTGTCGCTTGATCCTAGGAGGATTAATGTAGCCACCGTTCTGTTCCTATTAGTAGATGCTCTGTTTCTGGTATTCTCGTAGTTGTACCATGCCCGGATCCTCAATCTCAGCATCATCGGCCGCCCTAACAGATCGTGTCGTTGAAAATCGAGCTCGGAGTGGTTGTTGCACAGCGAATGCGGGCCTCGAAAGCCTCGCGGCTTGTCGGACGACTTGTCGAGACAGCATAATTGAGCTATCCCGACTCTGTCATCAATTCTTGTGAGATTGTAGGTTTGTATCGGCAACTCGTGCTGGTATTCGAGGGATATTGCTTGACGTGAGGTCGCCGAACTCAAGGAAACTTTCAAGCTGTGATTGGCTATGACCACTGCAATTGTGGGGAGAGTGATGAAGCACTTTCCCTCCCATTTGCGTTTGTCTGGCCCCAAAGAGCATTGGCGGATTGGTGCTGCACCGGCGCAGGCGCAGGCTATCCGTCCTGCACTCCCTCCTTCTTTTCCATATCACTGATGACTGCTATTTTCTAGCCCACCTCAACAACGCAAATCTATCGTGGTGACGCTCAAACTTCGCAGAGAGACTAAACTAGCAATTACAAACATTCTGCAATTAGTTTGATTGTGTAAAACTTCATATTCACGTGGCATGGAAGTCGCATAACTCGAAAATTGAGGAATTATTTTTCTGCGATGACCGGCATCACGGTCGCGACGCCCAATGACCGACCCTGCCACTTTGGCTTCATCCCACAACAACGAAGACAATGAACCTAAGCCCTCAACGAACGGCATCGAAATCAAAAGGGAGGAGCCACATGATGATGTCCAGCCAGACAACGGCGCATCGTTGCTTGTCGCAGAGATTACGAATGGAATTTCTAGCGAGCACCCTGACGCGCCGCCAGCTAAACGACGAAAAGTGGTAGACGGAGAGAAGAACCACAAATCATCGCCACGTGCTGTGTCGCCTCCATGGAAGAAGGTACAGGCAGAAGGCCCGACGTCTTTTCTTGAGAATGGAAAACGAAGGTCGGGTAGAACTAATGCGGTGCCGTTGGAGCTGCTACCACAAACAAAGACAAGACAGACTCGTTCTGCTCGCGACAAGGCCGCCGAGAAGCATAAGAAGCCTGGCTACAGCGAAACGAGAAAGTCGAAGATCGAGCCTCCAAAACATGCGAAGACGCCGTCGATAGACCAGGCTGCGAAGAAAGTGCCTGCGCGACTATCTAAGACTGCCAGTAGCTCACCTATGGTTAAGAAGGAAGTCAACAACAAGACAGCAAAAGCCAGTCCACGAGCGCAAGTGCAAGTCTCATCGAAGCGGAGATCAGGCCGTATTCCTACCAAGTCAAAGAGAGAGGTTGCACATCAGGAAGACGATGCGGCGGAGAGGGAGTTGGAAAGCGACTCTTCTGGAGGACTGTCGGAGCCTCCTAGCCCACCTCTTCTTCTCAAGAAGGTTTCCTTTAGAGTTCGTATGCCCCGGCCTACTGTCATGACTCCAGCGAACATCCCTTTGCCACGAAAGTACGCAACCTTCGAGGAGTTTATTGAACAAGATCAGACAGAAGACCCAGGTGTTCGCGCACCTTTGACTTTGGAGCAGATACGGAAAGAAGCAGCCAGCAGGGTACGGGTGCAGACGACGGCTTTGCCTGGTCGGCCGTCGGATAGCAGTTTGCCGTCCAAGCAAACTGAGCCGAACAGAGAATACGCACATCGAGATCATCTACTGGCGCATATCGACTACTTTAGCGTTCTGCTGCGGAAAGAGCGGAAGGCCCACATACGTGATGCTGAAGTCCTTGCACACGAAGCAAAGCGATATGTCGAGGAGAAGCAGCGCAAAGGACGAGTCAAGACAGCCGAAGAGCTCGAACTGGAGCAGAGGAACATGTGGATTGGCAGACTGAAAACTGTGGTCAAGGATATCGCGAGGTTGTGGCAATCCGTGGAAGCTGAAGTCAATGCTAGCAGGTTGCGCCAGTATGAACAGGAACAACAGGAACGAATCAAAGGACATCTTAACAGAGTGCTCGATCGAACGGATGCCATGTTAATGCGTCAGGATACAGAGATTTCCGATTCTGATGTGGATGGAACTGATGTTGATGAATCAGAAGATGATAGTATCGGCGACGAGAGCGAAGACAGTGAGCAAATGTCTGCTTCCGGCTCAACGTCTGATTCTTCTGAAGAGGTCGAAGACCCAGACGCCACCATGACACTAGAACAACTAAAGCAAAAGTACAACGACATCCCCGCTACGAGACCGGCGTCAATAAGCCACGAATCAGAGGATTATGCTATCAATGATGAGGGAGAAGAAGATACAGATCCTGAGACGATTATGGACAGCGAGCTCGAAACGGAAGAAGACAGTGATGACTCTGACGAAGATCATGATGATGATAATGACAGCAACGGCAATCAAGACGAAGGCTTGCTATCTTTGTTCACGAAGCAGGAAAGGGAAGCAATGGCACCTACTAACATGCAGCGCGATAACAGTATGGAGGATGGTACAGATCAACCAGACGAAGCACTCTCGGGATCAACAGAAGTACAGCCTGTAGACAACATGGACAACGGTGCTGTACGCAAATCAAGCCCACTGATTGAAGAAATACCTGAAGCTATGGAAATTGATTCTCAAGAAATGACTGTAGCTGAGGTACGATACGAAGACAAAGACACTCCGGGGCAACAATCAAGTGTAGCGGACACGATTGAGGGATACAGTACACATCCATCGCCTCGAACTTCAGCCACGAAAATTGTGGAAGCCGAGTCAGGCTCAGCAATCGAGCAACTTGACACGCCAGCTGATCCGAACTCCTCAATCACCCCGATACCGCCATTACTACGTGGCACCCTTCGAGTATACCAACATGAAGGGCTTGACTGGCTCGCAAAACTCTACGCTGGTGGCCGCAGCGGTATCTTGGCTGATGAAATGGGTCTGGGGAAGACAATCCAAAGCATAGCTCTCCTTGCACATCTGGCAACAACGTATGAAGTATGGGGTCCACATCTGATCGTTGTACCAACCAGTGTCATGCTCAACTGGGAAATGGAATTCAAAAAGTTCCTGCCTGGCTTCAAGATTTTAACCTATTATGGCAGTCAGGAGGAACGGAAGCAAAAGAGACGCGGTTGGATGGCGGACGATAGTTTTAACGTCTGTATTACATCTTACCAACTCGTCCTTCAGGACGCCAACTCTTTTAAACGACGAAAGTGGCATTACATGATCCTTGATGAAGCTCATAACATCAAGAACTTTCGGTCTGAGAGATGGCAAACAATGATGACGTTCAATACTCGAGCTCGACTTTTGCTTACTGGAACACCTTTGCAGAACAATTTGACAGAACTGTGGTCTCTCCTCTTTTTCCTTCATTACGGGCAAGACAATGAGGGAGAAGACGATGCATTTGCTGGGCTACGGGAATGGTCAGAGTGGTTCAAGCGTCCTGTTGAGTCGATACTTGAGCACGGTAAGCAGGTCCTTGACCAGGAAGACCAAGCACAAGTTGCCAAGCTGCACAAGGTCATCCGTCCCTTCTTGCTCAGACGACTGAAGGCAGATGTCGAGAAACAAATGCCACTCAAGTATGAGCATGTCGAGATGTGTCGGCTTTCGAAACGGCAAAGGCAATTGTATGATGGATTTATGTCTCGAGCTCAAACACGAGAAACGCTTGCTTCAGGGAATTATCTATCCATTATCAACGCTCTAATGCAGTTACGCAAAGTCTGCAACCATCCCGATTTGTTCGAAACAAGGCCGATCAATACTTCATTCGCAATGGCTCGATCAGTAGCGGCTGGATTTGAGATTTTAGATCTTCTTGTGCGTCGAAAACTGTTTAATCAGGATACTATGCGTGGAGTTGATCTGGATTTTCTACAGCTTGTGCCTGTCTCCAGAGAAGATCTGTCATGGGTGCAGTGGAAGGAGACTTCGATGTACAACGCATATCAGCCATTCAAGTACGTCAGACATCGTCAGTGCTTACGGGTACAAGGCAGTAGTCGGATTTTTGCTACAGCTGACCGTGGTGAAGTTATGTCATCTTTGGAAAGTGTAGCGCGGCAAGCACGACTTCAAAGTATTGACAGGACGATGTACTACGAAGCGTACAAGCATCATCAGCATCCTGTCTACGGCGTCGGCCTGCTTAAAAAGCTTGATTTCAATCTGAAGCACAAGCAACTTATGCGGTGTGCATTGCAGCAGCTGGACGTGCGACGTTGGGACAAAATATCGGTATTCAATTCTACCAACCTTGTTCAGTCGCTTGAAACAAGATCGCGAAATATGGATCCTTTCGTAGAGCAATACGCTTGTGTTACTCCTGCAGCCGTTGCCATAGATCTACCAGTAACTGTCATTGGCGAATCACGCGCTGATGTCATTCGTCAACAGCAAGGTCTTCAAAGATATGATCCCTTCCACCAAGCACGTATGAAGCTGTCAATCGCCTTTCCGGACAAACGACTCCTGCAATATGACTGTGGCAAACTTCAAAGACTCGACAAACTCCTTCGCCAACTGCAAGCAGGCGGTCATCGAGCCCTCATCTTCACACAAATGACAAAAGTACTTGATATCCTCGAACAATTTCTCAACATCCATGGTCACAGATACCTTCGGCTAGATGGGGCAACCAAAATCGAGCAACGACAAATTCTTACTGACCGCTTCAATAACGATACACGCATTCTCTGCTTCATTTTGTCCTCTCGGTCGGGTGGTTTGGGCATCAACTTGACTGGTGCAGACACAGTTATTTTCTATGACCTCGACTGGAATCCAGCTATGGACAAGCAATGCACAGATCGAGCACATCGTATCGGCCAAACAAGAGATGTACACATTTATCGTTTTGTGTCCGAGCACACTATTGAATCCAACATCCTCCGCAAAGCCAGTCAGAAGCAATTACTCGACGATGTGGTCATTCAAGAAGGTGATTTCACAACCGACTACCTCAATAAGCTCTCTTATCGGGATATGCTCAACGATACTAACGCTGACGCTGACGTCGAAGACGAAAACCTGGCTGGTGCAGCCATGGACCGTGTGCTCGGTGGAAACATGAAAAACACTAGCAAGGCCGATACGACAGCATTTGAGCAAGCAGAAGACAAAGAAGACATTACAGCTGCCAGAGTTGCTGCAAAGGAAGTCCAACATGCTGACGACGGCGACTTCGATGATCAACCTGCAAGCACGGACGCACAAATCACTGCATCAAAGGAGACTGCGCTTGATCCCTACAATGCCACGAACGCGGCGATTGAAGAGGTCAACGAGAACGAAATTAGTGTGAGTCACATCGACGATTACTTATTGCGGCTGCAAAAGTACTTGTTCAAGGATATACCGATTGCGCTGGCCATGAGAGATAGGAGCAGGAAGGGCAGGAACAAGAAGGGTAAGGACACAAGACGGCGATGAAATACCTCATCTTCGTTTTGGATCTGCTCTGGTACCTTAGCATTTAGTGACTCTTTGGACCGCTTGCGATCTCACTGTATGGAAGCTGATGAGGTGGGTTGTGGTCATGTTTTAGTAGTAAGACCTTGTACTATAGAATGTTATCACCATCATCATAATTATTTACTGAGAAAGAATATAAACTTTGATCTTGTGAATAATATAACGATATGTATTGTTTAAACCTTGTCGATCCAGATGATATATACATGTATCGATTCACTACCAACGAGATCATACCTACGTAGGTACATATGATTAATCTTCGTAAGTAATATGTAGATGTATACATATTCGTATATACGATGTTCTGTTCTATATCTCATCTGCCTTATCTACATACTATCCTAAGGGTATAAATATACAGTCTCTTTGTTCGAGTACGTATCTTTAATTTTAGTCTACCTTACTTTACTTTACTTTGCTTTACTTTGCTTTATCGCTATATGATAAGGTACTGTGTGTAGTGGATGCGCATTTCGAGTCTCTGGTCTGATGCTTGGTATTTGATATTAGCTATATAGCTACACAGCTATATTAATACCTATGTACCTAGGTAGCTGTGTAGCCATGTACCCGTGAGCCGCCTAACCTCTTGCTTTGTTTTGTTGCTGAACTGCGCTGCGCTCTCCTGTGCTGTGGTACTGGAGTTCAGTACTGGGGTATCATAAAACTTCCATGTTGCCTCCCTCCGTCCGTGGCTTAATTGCTGTGTATGTATGATTATGTTCCAGGTGTGAGGAACTACATGGCATGGCAACTGAGTGAGCTGGAACATTGACTGTGAGCGAGTAGCAGGATACGTGGCTGTTTTAGTGTTTAGACTTGCGAGCATTGTATAGAATATATACAGTACGAAAAGGATTGGTATTTCATTCGTCAATAGGTATTGATTTGCATACGTGTGTCTGAGTAAGCCACGAAAGATTTGAGTTTCAGGGGGTAAACTATCGTTACCCACCCCCCTGTGCAACACGTGCTCGAAACATGGTACCGATTGACACACCACACCAGAAGAACATAATAATACCTACCAGATATCTTGGTTCTACGCCTCCT
>Ga0115851_100625_pt1 | contig 16575 bp, 13 predicted proteins | sample InSIn2gowninarea_FD_83865 | JGI IMG/M metagenome (GOLD analysis project Ga0115851, IMG submission 83865)
TTTCTTTCCTGTCTCAATCTCAACCAAAGCTTTCCATTTCTTGAAAGTATCAAATACATCAGATTTATTCTTAATACAATAAATCCAAGTTTTTCTAGTTGCATCATCAATAAAGGTAACATAATAACGAGAGCCACCGAGAGATGATACCTGAGCAGGTCCCCATACGTCTGTATGCACAAGCTCTAATTTTTCGTTCTTCTTTTCTTTCCCAACTCTGAGAAATCTGAATCTCTTCTGTTTTCCATAAATGCAGTTCTCACAGAAGTCCAAATCAACATTCTTCAAACCTGGCAACAAATTCCTTGAGTGAAGAATCTTCATCCCTTTTTCACTCATGTGTCCGAGCCTATGATGCCATAATGCTGCATCTGCTCCTTTGGAAGTCAAAGCATTAACAGAGTTAGAAATACCATTGCATAAATACAATGTACCAACCTTTTCGCCTTTTGCTATTACCAGGGCTCCTTTGGTGACCTTCCAAGCTTTATCTGTGAAAGTTGTCACACAACCTTCACTGCCTAACTGCCCTGTTGAAATCAGATTTTTCTTTAGATCTGGAACATGCCTTACCTCCTTTAGTAGCCATTGGTTTCCATTCTGCTGTTTTACAAGAACCTTACCCATTCCAACAATTTTACAGGGTTTATCATCACCCAGACGAACTTGTCCAAAATCTCCTTGAACATAGTCATGAAAGTTTTTCTTATCAGGTGTGGCATGGAATGAGGCCCCTGAATCTACCACCCAGGAATCAGTAATATTTTCGAAAGAAAGAATCAAAGCATCTTGTAACACATCACCTGTCACATTTGCTTCATGATTGTTTTCTTGCTGTGCATCTCCTTCTTTTCCCTTCCAAGATCTACAGTCTTTCTTTAGGTGTCCTTTCTTTCCACATTTCCAGCACACTATCCCCGATCTGGACTTGGATCTGCCTTTCCTTGATTTACTGCGATATCCTGAGCTCTTTCCTCTTTCCATTTTTCTTCCTCTAGACTCTGCACTCAAAGCATTTCCCGATGTCTCACCGGAGCTTTTCCGTCGCATTTCCTCGCTAAGGATAGCACCGACAACATCATCAAACTTTAAAGTACTAGATCCAGAAACGGAGTTACTAATGGCCATTACCAAACCATTCCAACTTTCTGGTAATGAGCACAAGAATAACAGAGCTCTAATTTCATCATCAAAGTTTACCCCTACAGAACTTAACTGACTTGTAACTGTATTAAAATCATTTAAATGGTCTGCAACAGATCCACCTTCCGACATCTTCATATTAAATAACCGTTTCATAAGAAATACCTTGTTTGAGGCCGAGGGTTTTTCATATAGTTTTGACAACGCCTCCATCAAACCCGCTGTCGTGGTTTCCTTCGAAATGTTGAAGGCGACTGACGCAGCAAGGCACAACCGTATTGTTCCGAGTGCCTTTCTATCGAGAAGGTTCCATTCTTCGTCTTTCATACCCGTCGGCATCTTTGTTTTTCCGCCCAATGGTACGTATAGATCTTTCTGATACAGATAATCTTCCATCTGCATCTTCCACAGTGAGAAGTTTTGGCCATTAAATTTCTCGACACTAAACCTACCATCTTCCACCATTTCTCCCACTCGAACCAGGAACCCTCCTTTCCTGCGAGTTTATCAGCCAAATAGACCTTCGGCTCTGATACCAGTTGTTAGAAAATTATATATTACGGAGCAATGGAACACATAAAATATTGCAGAAATATAAACACAGAAAATGCACAAAACAAGAGAGACACAGATATACGTGGTTCACCTAGTTTGGGCTACATCCACCCCGAACAGCCAGTCCTTCCTTTTCTATTATCCAGCAAAATGAAGAGACACAACCTACAACAAAACCGATGTAATATCCTCTGTTTTCTCTCATAGTATCACCTCTCTGTTTCTCACTCACACAATACACATACATTTTTTTATAGCCTCAAATACAATACCCTCATATAAAGAGAGGGGTTGCCTTCTAGGGCAAAAAACCCTAACTAAACATAAGTTCTACCGTCAAATCATCCACCTAATGAACGACCCAGATTGACTAGAAATTACTATACTTTTACAAGGCGATTTTACAGCTATTTTTAGCTTCGGGGGCACTGCCCCCGAAACCCCCCGCCAAGGGGGGGCTCCCAAAAGTCGCTGCCACCCCCCCTGGACCCCTCTTGTAGCGATTATTTTACGGGTGGCGTTGTTGCCCCATTTTGAACTAGGGTCCAATGTGGCGGTACTATAGAAGATAATCAGGCTCCACACCCAACAAAGTGCATCCCAGATTCCAAGAATAAAGAAAGAGTTACTCCAAAGAAGAATGTGGAGTCAAATCATGGACACTACAGCAAATACAAACCTGTACTCCACCAAGGGCCCATCAAAAATCCAAAGGACAAGGGAGGAGTAATTGTCAGAAAGGAAATCGAATTAAATCGTGGTTGCTTCAAAACCATCTTTCTTGGACACTGTTTTCACTGTAAAAACTTTGGTCACCAAGCTAGACACTGTATGGCTCACAGAAGTGAAAAGACAACGCAAAAGGACCGAGTAATCAACTCATATGCCCCCAAAAAATAAGGGCAAATCAAAACCTTCAATTCATTTGATCCCTTGACTAAATTTGATCTGACTTGCTCCTTTTGCTACAATAATGGACACTATGAACAAGACTACCCACTCAAAGGAAGAAAGACGAGTAGCAAGATCTCTGCAATGGACAAATGCGGCCTGGCTCTATTTGCACAAAATAATGGAAACCAGTGGTTTGTGGATAGTGGGTGCTCCAGACACATGACAGGAGACAGAAGGAAATTTATCTCACTGAGAAAAAAGGAAGGGAATGTGTCCTTTGGAAGTGGAACTGGCAAAATTGTAGGAAGAGGAACAGTTACTCTGATCAATGGAAAAGGAAAAGCTCAAGATGCTCTGCTGGTTGACGGACTCAAACACAACGTTCTGAGTGTCAGCCAAATTTGTGATCAAGGACATAAGGTTGTTTTCAGCACCAAAGACTGTGAAATAAGGAACTCTGCCTCAGGGAAACTTGTGGAAAAAGGAGTGAGAACACCAGACAATATTTATGTTCTGAACAAGATTCAGGAAAACAAATGCTACTTGAGTCAGGCAGATGAGAGTTGGTTGTGGCATAAGAGACTTGGACATACCAGCTTCGAAAATCTGGTCAATATCAGCACAGCAAGAAAACAATCATGAAGCAAATGTGACAGGTGATGTGTTACAAGATGCTTTGATTCTTTCTTTCAAAAATATTACTGATTCCTGGGTGGTAGATTCAGGGGCCTCATTCCATGCCACACCTGATAAGAAATACTTTCATGACTACGTTCAAGGAGATTTTGGACAAGTTCGTCTGGGTGATGATAAACCTTGTAAAATTGTTGGAATGGGTAAGGTTCTTGTGAAATACCAGAATGGAAACCAATGGCTACTAAAGGAGGTAAGGCATGTTCCATATCTAAAGAAAAATCTGATTTCAACAGGGCAGTTAGGCAGTGAAGGTTGTGTAACAATTTTCACAGATAAAGCTTGGAAGGTCACCAAAGGAGCCCTGGTAATAGCAAAAGGTGAAAAGGTTGGTACATTGTATTTATGCAATGGTATTTCTAACTTTGTTAATGCTTTGACTTCCAAAGGAGTAGATGCAGCATTATGGCATCATAGGCTTGGACACATGAGTGAAAAAGGGAATGAAGATTCTTCACTCAAGGAATTTGTTGCCAGGTTTGAAGAATGTTGATTTGGACTTATGTGAGAACTGCATTTATGGAAAACAAAAGAGAGTCAGATTTCTCAGAGTTGGGAAAGAAAAGAAGAACGAAAAATTAGAGCTTGTGCATACAGACGTATGGGGACCTGCTCAGGTATCATCTCTCAGTGGCTCTCATTATTATGTTACCTTTATTGATGATGCAACTAGAAAAACTTGGATTTATTGTATTAAGAATAAATATGATGTATTTGATACTTTCAAGAAATGGAAAGCTTTGGTTGAGATTGAGACAGGAAAGAAATTGAAGTGTCTTAGATCAGACAATGGAGGTGAATATTGCAGCAAAGAGTTTGATAGGTACTGTTCAGAGCATGGAATTCGCAGAGAGAAGACAGTTCCAAGAACACCACAAGAAAATGGTGTGTCAGAAAGGATGAACAGAACAATCATGGAGCGTGCAAGGTGCATGAGATTGCATGCAGGATTGCCTTTACAGTTTTGGGCAGATGCTGTAGATACTGCTGTTTATCTAATAAACAGAGGACCTTCAAGTTCCTTGGATGGTGGTGTTCCAGAGGAAGCATGGACAGGTAAAAAGGTAAACTACTCTATTTTAAAGCCTTTTGGTTGTGAGGCCTTTGTCCATATTGATAAAGAAAATAGAACAAAGCTTGAGGCAAAGTCAAAGAAATGTACCTTTATTGGATATGGTGTTAATGATTTTGGTTATCGCTTATATGATTATGAAAATCACAAAATCATTAGGAGCAGAGATGTAATATTCAATGAAAAGGTCTTGTATAAGAATCAGTTGCAGGAAAAGAAGAAAGAAAATGAAAACAAGGAATACGCAGTTCTTGATAAAATCACTGAAAAAGTAAAGGTGCCTGAAAATAATAATAGTCAACAACCACAACAACAACAACCACCATAGCAATAACAGGCACCCCAAACACCTGAAAGAAGTGTTAGAAGATCTACCAGGATAAGTAGACCCCCTGAACGATACTCTCCTTCATTATATTATTTATTGTTGACTGATTCCGGTGAACCCGAATGTTATGAAGAAGCAATGTAGGTTGAAAGCAGGAAGAAGTGGGAGGTGGCCATGGAAGAAGAGATGGACTCCTTAATGCATAACCAAACTTGGGATTTAGTCAAGTTGCCTGCAGGAAAAACTACATTGAAGAATAAATGGGTTTACAGGCTGAAGGAAGAAGATGGAGGAAAATAGAGGTACAAAGCTAGACTTGTGGTGAAGGGGTTTGCACAGAAGAAAGGTATTGATTTTGATGAAATATTTTCTCCTGTTGTTAAAATGACTTCAATCGGAACTATTTTAAGTCTTGTAGCAGCTGAAGATTTACATCTTGGGCAGTTAGATGTAAAGACAGCCTTTCTCCATGGGGATTTGGAGGAAGAGATATATATGCAGCAGCCACAAGGATATGAGGTGAAAGGGAAGGAGAAACTAGTGTGCAGGTTGAAGAAGAGCTTATATGGCTTAAAACAGGCTCCAAGGCAGTGGTATCTAAAATTTGACAAGTTTATGTCTGAACAAGGTTATACTAGATGTCACTCTGATCATTATGTTTATCTGAAAAAGCAAAATGATGGCAGCTATATTATATTGTTATTGTATGTAGATGATATGCTTGTTGCGGGATCTAACATGCAGGAAATAAATGTGCTCAAAAGAATATTGGCAAATTCATTTGCAATGAATGATTTAGGAGCTGCAAAACAAATCCTTGGTATGAGAATAATTAGAGACAGGAAAAATCACAAATTAACATTGTCTCAGAATGAGTACATACAAAAGGTGTTGAAAAGATTTAATATGCAAAATGCAAAACCAATTAGTACACCTTTTGCTAGCCATTTCAAGCTTAGCAAGGAAATGTGCCCAAAGACCCAAGAAGACATGGATTATATGTCTAAGGTTCCATATGCATCAGCAGTTGGAAGTTTAATGTATGCAATGGTCTGCACAAGGCCTAATATTGCACATGCAGTGGGAGTTGTAAGAAGGTACATGAACAATCCAGGAAAGGAACATTGGATGGCAGTGAAATCGATTCTCAGATATTTGAAAGGTACCACAAATCGAGCATTATGCTTTGGTGGTTCAAACATATCCCTACAAGGATATGTTGATGCAGATATGGCAAGTGACAGAGATAAGAGGAGGAGCACTACAGGATATGTATTTACTATTGGTGGAACAGCTGTCAGTTGGGTTTCAAAAATCCAAAGTGTTGTTGCTCTTTCAACAACAGAAGCAGAGTATGTTTCTGCTACAGAGGCTAGTAAAGAAATGATTTGGTTACAAAGGTTTATGGGTGAATTGGGTAAAGAGCATGATATGGGCATGTTATACAGTGATAGTCAAAGTGCCATTCATCTTGCAAAGAACTCGGCATTTCATTCCATGACTAAATACATACAGCTCAAGTACCATTTCATACGATCAGTGTTGGAAGATGGAGAGTTGAAGCTGGAAAAGATACACACTAGCCAGAACCCTGCAGATATGCTAACAAAAGTTGTAACCAGGGAGAAACTGAGAATATGCTCAGTTTCAGTTGGTCTTCAAGGATGATGATGAAGATGAGAAACAGCTAGGTCCAAAGAGGAGTCATTGTCCAACAAATGGAGCAGCGGTGGAGTTGCTACAATCAGTCTCCAAGTGGGAGATTGTTGGGTGTGGAGCCTGATTATTTTCTATAGTACCGCCACATTGGACCCCAGTTCAAAATGGGGCGGCAACGCCGCCCGTAAAATAATCGCTGCAAGGGGGGTCCGGGGGGGGGCGGCAGCGACTTTTGGGAGCCCCCCCCTGGCGGGGTGTTTCGGGGGCAGTGCCCCCGAAGCTAAAAACAGCTGTAAAATCACCTTGTAAAAGTATAGTAATTTCTAGTCAATCTGGGCCGTTCATTAGGTGGATGATATGACGGTAGAACTTATGTTTAGTTAGGGTTTTTTTCCCTAGAAGGAAACTCCTCTCTTTATATGAGGGTATTGTATTTGAGGCTATAAAAAAATGTATGTGTATTGTGTGAGCGAGAAACAGAGAGGTGAGACTGTGAGAGAAAACAGAGGATATTACAGCGGTTTTGCTGTAGGTTGTGTCTCTTCATTTTGCTGGATAATAGAAAAGGAAGGACTGGCTGTTCGGGGTGGACGTAGCCCAAACTGGGTGAACCACGTATGTCTGTGTCTCTCTTGTTTTGTGCGTTTTCTGTGTTTATATTTCCACAATATTTTATGTGTTCCATTGCTCCGTAATATATAATTTTCTAACACACTTTTGATAAGATACTTTTTCATCTTTTGGGGTGCAGGAGAGTGCATCGACATAGATTTTCGCACTATTCTTAGTGCTTGAGGATTCTCCCTTGAAACCTATTCCAGACTTATCATGTTGAGGTTTTTGATTTTTCAGAATAGTATCAAGTATTTGAGAGCTTTTACAGCCCTTTTTAATTTTCTCTAACTCCTTTCTCAGAGATACTACTTCGGCCTCACGTTCTTCACAAGTCTCTTCTTTTTCCTTAAGCTTTGTTTCCAAGAGATCTTCTCTCCTTCTTATTTCCTCATTTTCCACTTTGAGAGAGATGATTTTGTTCCGTAGTTTCTCATTCTCTTCAATGGCACTTATTAACAGTTCATCCACATTTCCTTCTGGCCCCGAGTCATCATCATCTGTGAGTGCCATGAATAATGCTTCTTGGCTTTCATCATGATCGCTTTCCTCATCTGATTTCTTTTTGATGACCATAAACTCATCCTCATCTGACTCATCTTGCTTGGAGAGGAGGTTTTTCTTATTGAACCCTTTCTTTTTGTGTGTCATTCTTTTAGGATTTCTTTCATCATCACTATCATGTTTATGAGGACATCTTGCTGCATAATGACCTATTTTACCACATTTAAAAAAGATAAGAGGATACTTGCCTTTAAGCTTAGATCCTCTCTTCAGCTTTCGTACATATTGAGCCAATTCGGATTCCACATCTGACTCATCACTACAGTCATTCCTTTCTTTCCCTTTCTTTCACTTTGAGGCCTTGAATGCTGCATCTTTGGAGCTAGGACCACCTTTCCTCATTTCATAGGCAGTGAGAATTCCATGGAGTTCATCCATTTTGAGGGTGTCAAGATCCTTTGATTCTTCTATAGCACTTATTTTGGAGTCAAATCTTTCTGGAAGAGACCTTAATACCTTTTGAACAATGGTACTTTCTTCAACTTTTTCGTCCAATCCTTTCAAGGAATTTACCACTTCAGCTACTCAGAGGAGGTATGCTGCAATGTCTTCTTCCTCTTCCATCTTCAAACTTTCAAATTGTCTTCTGTGAGTTTGAATCTTTGATTTTTTGACTTTTGAGTCTCCATCGTATAAGCCAACTAGCTTCTCCCACATTTCTCTGGCAGAGTTACAGTGCATGATTTTTGTAAACTCGGAATTAGTGATTCCACTAGTGATAGAGTTCATGGCTTTTGCATTTGCAATGTAGGCTTTCCTCTCGTCTTGGTCTGTTGGAAGAGTGGAAGTCGCTCGGTATTCAGTTTGACAAAAATGCCAGACTTCAGGTCCAAGGGACATTAAATAATAAGTCATTCTTTTCTTCCAAAACCCAAAGTTAGTGCCATCGAACAGAGGAGGTTTTCCTGAGGCTTCATGATTTCTCATCATGGTTGCTGATCCTTCTTTAATATGTTAGGCTAGAATGAAGAAGCCTGCTCTGATACCAATTGTTGGAAATACTGAGAGGGGGGTGAATCAGTATTTATTTTTCCCACTATTGTTTTACTAGTTAAAACATGTTTATTCAGAACACAAAGTGAACAGCAAGAATAAATTCTTTTATTAATATCACTGTGCAGTAAAATAAATACAATAAACATATGGTCACAATTAGTTGCCAAGGTCCAACTTGGACTTTGGTGAGGCTCCAACCTCCAGAGCACCAACTCTACTTTGCCAAGACACCAATCTTGGACTTAGGAGCTCCAACTCCCAAGGACTTCAATCATGTTCAATTATGAGGCTCCAAACCCTTTGGTATACACTGGTGTGCTGCTGCACTCTTTTCAGCTTCCACTGCTTCTGCTGCCCCCTTTGCTTCTACTGCTTCCACTATCTCATACTCAGGTTATATCATACTCTAACCACACATAAGTTCTCTGTTTTTGCTGCTTTTATATGCTCCATGCCTCTGTCCCTTCATTTCCTCTTTCTCACTGGCTCTTTGACTTCCTTTTTGTCACAGGCTTCAGCTTCCTCATTGTTGGCTTGTTTGTCACTGTAGCGTCCTCTGTCCATTCGTTTTCACAGGACACGTTGAATCAATGGGCAAGGACTGAGTCATCTGTAGAGAACACAAGTTCAAAAACTTGTAACAGCGCTGCTTTGCCAATGATTGTGGGCATACACAGGGATGGCATTATTTAACGGACAGCCACGTCCTTTCGACAATAATAGCAGGCATACACAGGATTTTGTTTCATCTAACAGATAGCCACATCCCAATCGCAATCATTCTTGCCATGAGTCAGTCTCTCGAGCTATCGGGACTGTTCCTTACAGTGTTTTTGCCTCCACACTTTAGAATTGGAGCCACCTTTTTATCGGCGCTTTTAATACTATCGGAAGCCACCACCCGAGAATTTTATCAACCATCAGAAGCCACCACCCGAGCACTCTATCAACCATCAGAATCCATATATATATATATGCCTTAAACCTCCGCGGACATATATCATATACAATATATCAATACATGGAATAAACTCTTAAGCCCTGACCTTCGATGAGGTGCGTACCCGACATTACTTTATGCTCCATTTTATAATATTTCGGCTCCAATTATCGGCGATGTCACATATCGCATCCCCCGATCCTTCCGACGCAATCACTCCGATATGCCGATTATCGATTAGATCTCCGCCGTCCATTATTCCTTCAGATCAGACGGTCAGCGCTAAATCGCATATCGTGTCCATCGCAAGCCTTTACGGACCCGACGACCCATTAACTCCCTTCTATATCGGTTTCAGATCCATCATATCGGCGGATTCGTATCAGCGGGGTTGTTATAACATAACGGATTTGCGGAACCGATCTCCCATTCAACGGTCCTCTATATAATTTCAGCGATTTCGCTAATCGCTACCTCCGCTACTCCTATGCGCTGTAAGGGTTATGCGGACCCGATGTGGCTTAAACTTGGCTTCATAATAATTTCGGCTCCGGACTGTCGGAGCTTATACTTAAGCGGTCACGAAAGGCTCCACTTCTTCGATGCGATATTGGTTTTGGACCCGATATGGGTCTGGACCAATCTTAATAAGAATTCACGTCCACCCAATGTTCCGTTTAATGGTTTATCCGCCTTGGAGGGATTTCTGTGTTTAAACACAATTCCGCCACAATCTCTGCCTCCGATACAGTATTCCTTAAGCATTATTGCTCCGATAGAGGTTCTTACATGCAGAAACCCTTCGATATGGCTCCTCTTGCTCTGATATATGTGGCTCCTCTGATATGGCTCCTCTTGCTCTGGTATATGTGGCTCCTCCGATATGGCTCCTCTTGCTCTGGTATATGTGGCTCCTCCGATATGGCTCCGATATGCTCTGTCTCCTCCTCTTGAATATTTCCATATTGACATCAATGACAATCTATGTCCAACATGTTTTTTGAGTATATTTATGTTAGTTGAACGAATGAGAATAGTCACTTGACCAAGAAGGCTAACACGTGGTTATTGTAGATTTTTGGACACATTTTGGACCAAAGTTAAGCATTTATGAGCCAGATGATAGCCAAGCATGAAGGAACAAGGGTGAGGATTCATAGGAAGGGTGTTTCCTACACTAAATGGCCCCTTCCTCGAATTCTCCACCCTCAGTTTGGAGCTCAGCAGGCCACCGAAAAGGATTCCCAAGGGCAGCCGAGCAGTTTTGTGTAAAGTGACTGATCACTGGCAGTTTGAGCAGTCGAGCCCCTCGAGTTAAGGAGGGCTCTTGGAGACCCTCGTAGTGCATAAATAGGAAGGCTTCCAGCCTTCATAGGTTACTTTTTGAATAGTTTTATTTTGCGCTGTAGTTCTGCTAGCTTCTCAACTCATTTTGTAGTTTCTGCTTTACAACTTTCCTTGTGACATGGTTATTTTTTAATAATGGAAAGAAGTTTCATTGGGCATCAGTTCTGAGCTTTTTCTTAGGAGCCTACAGCTCTTGGGGTTGGGCCCAACCCAAGTGCCAAGGCTTCTTTGTATACTGTTATGTGCTTTTAGAGTCTTTGCAAAATAATTTATGTTAAATAGATTACAGTCTTGCTTGGTTACCTAGGTCAATGTTGATGATTGAAAAGGCTTTTCATGTTCAGATTGATTTGATAGGTTAATAACAGAGAAGATCCTCAGAAAAAGGCCATCAAGCGCCCCTGATCTCACCTCTCCCTTTGTGGGATCATGAGCTGAGACCAAGGTGTCCTTGCCACCATCAAAAACATTGTCTTTGCTTCATCATGTAATTGTTAGTGTTAAATTCTCATTTGCAAAAGTTGATACCATTTGTGGTTACATGTTTAGGGTCATGATTGCTTATTTTGCATAGCTATTTCACATGATTTCGTTGCAATAAACTACTATTCATTTTCTTTGCTGATATTTAGGTCAGAATAGGTTAAAGTAGCTAGGTCCTTGGTTTTTCAGAGTCTTTGATTGAATAGTTTGGAAAATAACTTGCAGAGTACCTATGATACTTCTTTGCCTACCCCTACTCCATCAATACCATCTGCTCCGCCCTTCAACTCTAATTCTTGCCTCACATTTGTTGTGATTCCCTCACTTTGACCTAATTTCCATATTTTTGTGCAACATTGCTCTACCCCTCCTCGATAAATCCACCCATCCTTATCACTCACCCACTTCGTCCACCAAGTCCTAGACCTCTTCACACCCTTATCTCACCTCCATACCCACTTCTTCACCTTTTTCCACCATCAACCTTTCAAAATCCCCTTTCGGGACATCCTGTAGAAGCCACAGAACATCCTGTAGAACCCCTGCAGACTTCCTTTAGAAGCTCACGGAAGCAGTTTCCTAAGATCCGAGCACTTTGAATCTCTTTGGAAGGATGCCTGGGACCCCTTAGGCTCTCTTTTAACCTTCCCAACCTCCTGCAAGCACCTAGTCCATTTCCTTTCGCCAGTCAACCTCTGCACAGTCAAAAACAGTTAAAGCACATGCAACATAATTTTGACAAATTACTCAAAAATGCAAAAAGATGTTTTCTTCATATTTCTCTTTATAAGTAGCTTAGTCGCATGAATCTTACCTTTCTAGAAGTCAATGGCATCCATTTATGTAGCTTTCATCCTTTTACTTGCACTAGTAGGTTAGTGTGTAGAAGTAGGGTTTGCTAGGGTTTGTGTTCCTTTTTCACTTTCAGCTTCTTTCTGCAAGTATACTAGCTTCCTTTGAGTTAGCTTTCATCCATCACCAATAAAAATATTCTTCTGAGAGCTCATAGAAGTTGGTTTAAGCTCCTAGCGGACTTGTGCCAGCTAATCCAGTGATAGCTGCGGTAAGAGCTAGTACTTATGCATATAGCACCGTTGCTTCTAAGTTTGTTACGAACTACTAGGTTGATAAAAGTAAAGAAGGGAGCCTTAGGAGTTGCAGCATTATTGTTGCAATACTGGAGCCCACCACTACCATGATCCTGCCAAAACTAGTCAAGATATTAGAGTGCCCAAAACAAGGGTGGATGCCTCAGAGTTTCTTCTGCAATAGCTTGAGGAATTTTCCTGTCTCCACCCCCCTATCGAGGGCTTCCAAAATATTAAACCACATCCACCCCCAACCCTTGGGAACTTTCTTGAGACCACCTCACCTAATTCCAAAACCTTTCGGTAATCCAAAGCTCAACCAAACAAGAGAATCACATCACACCATGGATATATGAACATGACAAGGCAAGGTTGAAACCACTATCAAACTAGGGAAAAATCATGCCAATGACAAAAAATTAACCAATTAAAGAAATGCATGTACTATGCATTCGTACCCTAACTATAAAATCACAAATGCAACCTTTTACCTGCAAATCCTCATGCTAAAGCTACTTAATCCAATCTTCCTTCCTTGTCCTTTTCTTTCCTTGTACTTCCTTTTTCCTTCCTTTGGTTGCTTGATTTCTTTCTCCTCTTCATTCTCTTCTCTCTCTGAAACTAATTCCAAAGATAGAACTTACAAAGAACTATGAATTGATCCTCATAAGCCTTTTTATCATTGAGGCCTTTATTATCTTCAATTTCCTCTATTTTTTCTTCAATTTTCCAGTCATGCAAACCTGTGACCCTTCATCTCCCTTTTCTCCTATTTTTCTTTGTTTTCATAAATAAAATGCCAATTAATGCCTCTTTTCTTTTACCAATGCCTTTTCCAATTTCCTCAGTCATAATAAACTGAAATGACACCCACTTGCATGTTTTTCCAAACATCCAGCTTGTAATACATGTCTGATGACCTTGGTATTATTTTTCGTTTATTAACTTTATTACATGAACTTTTAACCTGGGGCTATTACAAACACATCCCCTTAGGGGAACACTGTTCTTTGTGTTTTATGAATATATACCCAGCAAGAGCATTGAAAACAAAAACATATTTCCCGTGGATCTTTATAACTTAGCTCGATGTAATATTTATAATAATAGCCCTACATAAATATGTGCATAGACAAAAACTCCTTTTCCTCAATCGAAAAATAATGAAGGATACATAACCCGCATCTGATCACCCATCTCCCATGTAACTTATTTAGGCATAATGTTCTTTCACTGCTCTTTAACTTGCTCAATTTATTTGATCCAAAGAATAAGTTGTTTCCACAGCACTATGCACTAAGGTTGTGACAAGAATTATCCTTCATGATCCACCTACAATACATAGCAATCAATCACATGATCAACATCCTTCACATATATTTTAAGCAATGAAACATGGAAAACATCATGGATATTCATTGTTGGATCCAACGCAAGTTTGTATGTCACTGGTCCGATCCTCTCAAGGATCTCGAAAGGCCTGCAATACCGAGGTACAATTTTTGCATATGACCCAACCCTGAAGGATCTCCTCTTGGGATTGATGAAAAAATACACATGCTCCCCAACCAAAAATTGCTTAAACACCCTATTATGATATGCATAGATCTTCTATCTATCCCATGTTACCTTTAGATTCTTATTGATAACCTTCTTTTCCCATTACATCTCTACCAACATATCTAGTCCAATCAGTACCATGTTCACTAGATCACTCCAACTAATGGGAATGTTATAACTGCACCCATAAAGTCCCTCAAATAGACTCATCCTTAGTGACTCATGGTACCCATTTTTGTAAGAAAACTCAGCCAGTGGAATATACTCCTCCCACATCCTCTGCTAGTTCCTGACATACATTCTCAACATGTCCTCCAGAATCATGTTGACCCCTTTTGTATGTTCATCTTTCTATAGATAATAAGTTGTATTGAAGGCCAACTATGTACACAAAGCTACAAATAAATCTTTCCAAAACCTAGAAGTGAATTTGACATCTTTATTGGATACAATCTTCTTAGTAATACGATGCAATCCCACTATGTTGCCAATGAATACCTAATCTACCTCACTAGTTGAATTAGTAGACTTCACTAGAATGAAGTTAGTTACCTTGGTTAACATATAAACCAAAACCATGATGGAATCATGTTGTCTTGATGTGATTGGAAAACCTATAATGAATTTCATGGAAATTACCTCACATTTCTATTATGGAATTGGAAATGGAGGTAATAAACCACCTGGATGCTTGCACTTTGCTTTCACCTATTTAAAATCCAAACACCTTGCAACAAACTCGACCACCTCTTTCCTCAGACTTGTTCAATAATAAAACATCTTCATAGTTGTAAGAGTCTTTTGATATCCCAGATTACTTGAATATGACTTAACATGAAATTACCTAAAAATAAACTTCTTCAGTTCACTTTTGTTTGGCACATACATCTCGTCCCTAAATATCACCAAACCATCTACTATGAGATGATAATCCACATCATATTCACTTGTACCCTACTGCTATAACCTGTGCTTAAGTTGTTGGTACCTGTCATCCTGTTGCCCTTCTTGTAAGATATGATCTTGTAAATTTGTTCCATATGAACTCACAGTTGTTATGTGATTAGTAGAACTCTTATGCTAAGAGAATATGCAACCATGTTATCTTTACCCTTAATGTACCTAGTCTCAAAGTCAAAGTCAGTAAGTGTGGCTAACTATCTAGCTTGCGTGGAATTCAAATTAGGTTGGTCAAATAAGTATCTCAGTCCACTGTGATCACTCATCCAAAAAACATCCCACCAAGAAGATAGTCTCTCCACAACATCAATGCATGAATGATTGTTTCCAACTCAAGATCATGATTCACATGATTCTTTCATGCTCATTCAATTTCTTTGACTCGTATCATACCACCTATCCCTCTTACATTAGGACTCCACTAATTTCTCTCTTGCAAGAAAGCCTTCACACAACAAAATCTTCATCTAGATCTACAATATTCAGAATTGGAGCATTTTTAAGCAACTGCTTCAACTACTCAAATTTGGTTACACATTCCTTTATGCATTCAAATGTTTTTCCTTTCCTCTGAAAATATGTTATTTAATAGGAAATACATGAGAAGTTCTTGATCAACGTGATATAATGAAATGATAACCCATGAATGATATGACCTCATCCACATTTCTAGGATATTCCCATTCCATGATATCTCTGATCTTTTCCAGGTCGACTTTTATAATGCTTTTATACCTTCTTTGGAAACAAAATCTCCCAATTAATGTACCTATTTCTGAAAGAAACTACAGTTATTAAACATATGTTGTACTTGATGGCAACCCACTCATCTCAGATGATAAATTATAGTGCAACAAAGTTCACGCACTTTCATAAAGATAAAAGTTTCTTTCATGTAGAGAAAAGTTCATGCACTTTCATGCAGAGAAAAGTTTCCTTCATGTAGAGAAAAGTTCATGCACTTTTATGCAGAGAAAAGTTTATTTCATGTAGAGAAAAGTTCACACACTTTTATGCAGAGAAAAGTTTATTTCATGTAGAATAAAAGTTCACCCACTTTTATGTAGAGAAAATTTTATTTCATGTAGAGAAAAGTTCACGCACTTTCATGCAGAGAAAAGTTCCCTTCATGCAAGAGAAAAGTTCATGCACTTTCATTGTTGGTTCATGGTATTAGTCCCACAGTTTTTGATCCTATGGTTTTGGTCCATGGTATTGCATCCAAAAGTGTTGATCTCACGCACTTTCATGGTTGGTTCATGGTATTAGTCCGACAATTTTTGATCCTATGGTTTTGGTCCGTGGTATTGCATCCAAATGTGTTGATCCCAAGTATTGGGTTCATGGTATTGTTTTATTATGGTTTTGGACCGTGGTATTGTGAAATGCCTAAGACTATAAAAGAGGAAGGAGATCATTTGGCAAAGCATCCTCGAATGAATTGAATATCTAATAAGTGTTAGATCTGAAATATTTGTGATTGGTTTATGGTGCAGATCTAGATTTGAATGAAGGAGGAACCTTAGCGCATAAAGAAGGATAAGTTCTATTGATAGGAGATCTATGCATATCATAATAGGGTGTTTAAGCAATTTTTGGTTGGGGAGCATGTGTATTTTTTCATCAATCCCAAGAGGAGATCCTTCAGGGTTGGGTCATATGCAAAAATTGTACCTCGGTA
>Ga0115851_100630_pt1 | contig 16512 bp, 10 predicted proteins | sample InSIn2gowninarea_FD_83865 | JGI IMG/M metagenome (GOLD analysis project Ga0115851, IMG submission 83865)
GTCCTTAAGATAGCACTAAACGACCGGTGGAATCATCTAGCCCAGTTAATATACAGGACTCTGAACCAGAATCAGAGGAACCAGGAAATTCTGAGCCAGAGCGAGAGGAAGAACCTGAACAAGGGGAAGGATGTCATTTAGAATCATCAATTGGGGAAGAGGCCAATTCAGAACAAGAACCTAAGGAGGAGGATAGACAGGACTCAGAGCAAGAACGAGCACGGCATTTTGATGATGAACTGGAAAATGAAGTAGGGCCTCCTCAAATACCAACCATGAGCCCCCAAAATGATCTTTTGCAGGATTTTGAGACAGGGATGGCCCAGGCCTTGGCAAATCTGAATGCATACATGCAGCCTGGAGGATCACTTGATCCTAACCTAATGGAAGCCCAATCCCCAGGGGATTCTAGTCATACAAAAATTCTGCCTTCTCCAAAGGCTACAGACCAGGAAGAGGAAGCAAACACAGAAGTTATTCATGAATCCGACAACCAGTCTGGTGACACGGTTCTATTGGAGCACAGCCATGATAAACAATAAGAATCTTTAGATACAGAAGCTATTGACAAGCCCATTAGTGTAAAAGATGCTCCTTGGATGAGGCAAGTAGCCAGAGCAAAACTAAGGAAGCTGAGGAAAAAATACCAAAAGCTTCAAAAGACAGTTAAAAGGCTGTGTCGGAAGTTAAAAGAAATTGCAAACGGCAAAGCCTAGAGCACTACTCCTGAGGTAGTCAGTGTGGCTACGCAAACAAAAATATGTAAGGATAGGGCAACAGAAATCCAAACCGAACTCATTCCTACTCAAACAATAGCCACCCAAGCAAATTTGCACGCAAACTTAGTGGATGCAACCATTCAGACGGAGGGTTGGTCCTCCCACAATAAGAAAGTGCAGACTGAGGATATATCCTCTCATAGCATAAGCACTCAGACATAAGAGCAAGCCAAGGATATCCTGTCAAGCAATGACCCTATTCTTCTAAAGCTACAGAAGGAGTTGAAACAAGCCCAGCTTGCTTTAGAACAATGTGAACAGGACACTGTTCCCCTGCAAAAATATTAGGAGTTGCAGAAGCAGTTTAGGGAACTAACCATCACTGAGAATGGGACTTTTGATAGATTTAGACAGGAGGTAGAAAAGTTGAAGAAGGTGAAGACCAAGCTGGACAGATTCATGAGTTAGATAGACACCATTTGCTCGTTATATTCAAATGTCTTGACATGTAGGTCTCCTGCCACAAATTATGCCCTGTTCTTATTAGAATGGTACTTATTGTTAAATATTAAAGCCGTAAGAGCTAGAAAGACAATCGAATTAAAGACAACTGAAGAATTTATAAGTTGCTATAAGGAACATGGGGCAAAAGTCCAACGGATTATTTGCAAATTTTATCTACATAATTTCTTATTAGAAGAAGAATTGGATAAGAATCCTAACCCTTTTGTTCGGGACATTCAGTTCCAGGCTTTTATCTCTTTTGCAGTTAATCAACCTAAGTGGTTTAAGGCTTATAATTCGTTCCAAAGACAGGAACATGGGTTGGATCTCTAGGTAGGGAGTGAGCCTACTCACCCTTTGCAACTGTTTGCTAAACATAAAAGGCTGATGACATAAGAAGGGATGATTAAAATTTTAGGGCCCATACATAAGGAAGTTGTGCAGAAAGGAACAACATATTTCCTCTCCATTCAGGAAAGATCCCTGATTGCATCCAAAATGAGATGGACAATCTCAACTAACAGTGTTAAGGAAAGAGAACCATTTAATTATGGGAATTTCAAAGTTGCTGCGAGCTGGTTGATCACATATAACAATATTATCTTGAGGGAAGGGCCTGATTGGTTGGGATTTCGATTTAGGAGTCCCATTATTTGGTATCCTCCTGAAGGGTATTGGTCTAACTATGAGTTGCCCGAAGGACACGAAAAGGCAGCCTTTACAATTGTGGCACAACATCACGGTTTTAGTCCTAATAAAAAACCCTTCTTTCCAGCTTACTCCTTAACTACAGTACATAGGAACTATTCATTTTTCATGAGGACGTGAAACAAGGTAAGCAAGGGAGTCTGTTGAGTCGTGCAATAGGTATGTATTTACTCTTGATTACACTGTCTTTTTCCTCTTTTCTTATGCATTTTGTGCCATGATATATTAACATATTGATAGGATTTTGATAAGGGATGAATGAAACTGCTCTTGATACGATTTGACCATCCAAACTAACTCTCATTGCTTTTTATGTAGAAAAACAGCAGATGGAACAACTGTTGTTCCAAAGACGGAACAACAAAAGCTAATCTAGGGAAATGAGGCGCGTCGTGTGCGATCAAACCAAGGAATGAATCAAGAGGATTAGCGCAAGATGAAAGAATTGTCTGAAGATAGCATTTAGTTGTGAATCCCTCAGGATCTCCTGATCCTGAGGGATCACATTTATCTTTTTCCTTTTGACTATAAAGGGGAAAACTGAAGGGTGAAAGGGATCTCTCGCCTTTTACTTCAATTGTAATTTTAATTTACAGAAGCATGATTCTGAAGAACAAGATTGTATTGTAATGACAAGTGAATTTGATGATTAATATATAACTTGTGCTGTTGTTCATTCGGACATTTTGAAGTAGCTAAGAAATATTCGCTAGTGGCTAAGGCCCGGTCTCTGGTGGATCTTACTGTTGTTCCTTGTTTTATACTTTTATATTTCCTGCAAGTTTATTCTGCTTTATAGCTTTGCAGTTGATTTACTTTCGTTAATTCAGATTTTGGGTATTCATTTTATTAATGCGCAATTCTAATTGGTTTTATTTATTCATGTTGTGGATTGAATTAGTCATCAGTTAAAGAATCATTTCTGGAATTAAAGGATAGAGAGTTATTGATTAGATCAAATGCTTTCCTTCTATCTAGTAGTTTAAGTCCAGCTGAAAGAGCTTAGTTAATGCTACAGTGCTTTCAGTTGATTATCATTCGAATTGGTTGATTAAGATTGAATTATGGTTTTGTTTGAGATTGAGTCATGATGCTTAGATGAATTACTTCCCTTAAAGTTACAAGCTTGTTATTTATGATTGCATCCGTTTACTCTTGTATTGAATTTAATAACTTATTTTAAAGTATTACTCTCTGGATTTATAGCTTGCACATATTGTGTACACTCTTGGAACAAAAGGACTTACCCAGGTTGATAATTATTGTGAGGTAATTAGGAGTTTTAAAAGACACATTTTAGCACCCAACACTTACCATTAAATAAAAACTGGTGGAAACCCTTCTATGAAAGGTCGAAACCAAAAATGCCAAAGAAATTGATTGCAAAACCTCAAACAAGCTGGAGTGAAGTCATCATGCCAGAGACTGAAGGTGGGATAAGAACAGACTACATCTACGAGCAAAGTAACCAGAAAATCCAGAGATGAGCAAGAACCCTAGACAGAGCGAGCAATAGTCTTTCTCCAGAAAGGCATAATGACCAAATGATGCCATTGCTCCTGGGGCAAAGAAACCCATAATTCACCTGCGCCTTCCAATCCGGAGTGTAGCCAAGGACCGTTGATGGGTGATCAATCCTGAGGGAAACGTGGGAGTTGGATAGCAGAGAGGACTCCAAACCACCACCTAGGCCGAAACTAGCCAGAGTCAATTAATACGCATGCATAAAGGGTTCAATGATGAGGTCGTGGCCGGATTTCATTAAAGTGCCAATCCAGGCATAGTACTGGAAAGTAAATGCATCTTTCAAAATTGATAGGTGAGCCTATTGGCTTGTGTAATTAAAATCCACCATTACATTATGAAACATTTATTTTTCATATGTATTCAAACTATGGTATTAAAGTTGACCTGTTAAATTAGGTAATATTATAATTAATGAAATTATTATCTTTCTATATAATGTTATCGTAGACATATATTTACCAAGGAATGAGATGCAGTTCAATGGTTTGACAAAGTAATTAATTATTATTTTTTTATCTATGTTCTTATTAATATGTGGATGTATGATATATGGTATCAAAGCGCTCAGGTTGCCAAACTGAGCCCTGTGGAATAAAGAAATAACAAACTCAGTGATGTGTACGCAGGAATCAGGGAGCAATCAACATGAGGAAAAGTGGGAATCTACCACACAGGTCTGTAATGGGATCAAGACCAACATCATTTCAGGAAGGCAATCCTGAGGTTTGGGTGTAGTTGGGTGATGAGTTGTGAAATAGTAATACATATATCATGGTGATTGTGCAAGATTTGAAAGATGAGATGGCTGGGCTACGGGTAGACAACGAGAGACTAATGCAGGACCAGGAAAAGATTATGACAAGTCTTTTTGATAGACAAAATCATCGGTCGCTAGCCCCTAGCCCTGAACATAGAAATATGACAGGAGAACAAGAGTTTCGAACTAAGAATGTGGAAATAGAAGGCGGCGAAGAAAACCATGAAGAAGAATCAGACAATGTGTCAAATCACAAGACATAGAAAAGGCAAAAAATGGAACTTCAAAGGGAGTTTCGAAAAATGAAGCCTCCTCTCTTTGATGGTGAACAAGAAGAGGCAGCGGAAACATTACTCATCAATATGAATAAGTATTTCCTGTTGTATGAGTATGACCATAATTTAAAGGCTCGCTTGGCCATTTTCAGCTACAAGGGAAAGCCACACTGTGGTGGGAGGAAGTAAAAACAATTCGTGGAGTCAATGAACAAAGCATAACCTGAGAAAAGTTTCAGAAATATTTCAAAGAAAAATATCTAACAGAAAGATTTTATGATGAAAAGGCAAAAGAGTTTCATAACCTCTGACTGGGAAAATTTCCATGGATGAGTTCATAACAAAGTTTACGTCATTACTTCGATATGTCCCATACATACGTGAAGAAAAAGCAAAGGTGCAGCGGTTCATCAACAGTCTTTTGTTTTTCATGAAAGAACAACTAGAATTTGACAACCCAAAAACCATGGACGAAGTTATTCGTAAGGCACGGATCTGCTACCAACAAAATAAGCCAAAGGGAGATATGAGTAAGAATTGGACTGAAAAGGAAAGTAAATTTGTTCCCAATGATAAGGGAAATAAAGACGCACGCAGTAAAGGATTGTATAAAGGACAAGATAACCGAAATATGAATAGGAATCAGCCTAGATTTAAAGTACCAAGCGAAAACAAGATGAATGAGAAATATGGCATAACTGAAGCAGAATTAACTATCAGACCACCTGTACAGTGTTGGGGATGCAGAGGTCCGCACTATGTCAAAAAATTCCCACTTCACAAGGGACCTGATGAGATCTCACAAATACAAGAAGAATCTACCATGGGAAAAGTGGCAAGAAGCATCCCTAAAATTAATGTTTCCCTTGAAGATCATCAGACAGAATTTCAGCCAACCATGGTTGAGTTTGAAGGTACAGTTTTTGACCAAACTATATCAATTTTAATTGATCCCAGGGCCACTTTGAGTTATATTAGTCCCAATATATTGGAACAATGTAAATTTCAAGCTGTTAAGTTTAAAAATACTTGGTTAGTACAACTAACCCTAGTAGATAAGAGGAGAGTTTTGGCTGAAGTAAGTAAATTCCCTTTAAAATTAGCTAATCAACCTATCATGGTAGATTTAAATGTGTTACCCTTGGGGTCATATGACGTCCTTATGGGAATGGACTGGTTGGAAAAACATTTGTCCCTCGTTAACTATAAAACCAAAACTATTAACCACCAGGATGAGAAAGGTGAGACGCAAGAAATTCAAGGTATTCAAAAACCTCTGTAATTAAGACCTGTAACAGCCTCCAATTAGCTAAGTGCATTAGAAAAGGCTGCCAAGTTTATGCAATACAAGTAGGGTATGCTAACTCTAAAGATAAAACTGTTTCATTAGAGAATATACTTGTGGTACAAAATTTTCCAAATGTATTTCCTGAGGAAATTCTGAGTCTACCCCTAAAGAGGGACATAGACTTCACCATTGAGTTAATTCTGAGAGCTGCCCTAGTTTCCCGAGCACCTTACTGAATGAGCATACTGGAGCTAACATGATTAAAAATTCAGCTTCAATAGTTGCTTGATAAAAAGTATATCCATCCCAGTGTGTCCCCTTGGGGAGCTCCGGTATTATTTTTTAAAAAGGACGGAACCCTGTGAATGTGCATGGATTACCGTCAACTAAATAAGTTGACCATTAAGAACAAATACGCCCTTCCCCATATAGATGTGTTATTTGATCAAGTGAAAGGTGCAACCATATTCTCAAAGATCGATCTCCACTCAGGATATCATCATATCATAATAAAGGAGGAAGATATATAAAAAACCGCTTTCAGGACTCATTATGGACATTATGAGTTCGTAGTTTTTCCGTTGGGCTAACTAATGCCCCAGCAACGTTCATGTACCTCATGAACAGTATATTCCATCAGTTCTTAGACAAGTTCATATTAATCTTTATTGATGACATACTGATCTACTCTCGGAGCATGGAAGAACATAAGGAGCATCTCCGTATTGTTCTGCAAGTCCTAAGAGAACACCAACTATACACCAAGTACAGTAAATGTGATTTCTATAAAGAGAAAATTTCAGTACTTGGAACATGTCATCACTAAGGATGGAATTGTAGTAGATCTAGAGAAAATAAGAACTATCATGGAGTGGCCGGTACCGAAAGATGTAGCTGGCATAAGTTCGTTCATGGGTCTAGCAGGATATTATAGGAGATTTGTGGAAGGTTTTTCTAAGGTGGCATATCATATTACCTCTTTGCAAAAGAAAGGAAAATCCTTTAGGTGGTCCCTCTACTTTCAAAGGAGCTTTGATCAACTCAAACATCTACTTACCACTGCACCCATTTTGAGCATTGCTGATCCCGATAAAGAAAATGTGGTTTGTACGGATGTTAGCAAGGAAGGTGTAGGTGGCGTATTAATGCAAGAAAGCAGGGTTGTTGCCTATGAGTCCGGAAAGCTTAAAGAGTGTGAGCAAAAGTATTCGGCATACGACTTAGAACTGATAGTGGTGATTCATGCCTTAAATATGTGGCAACATTAGTTGATGGGTAAGAAATTTTTGTTGATGACTGATCATTATAGTCTGACTAACTACTTCAAACAACCCACTTTAAATGCTAGGCAAGCTTGTTGAGTAGATTTCCTAAGTGAATTCGCTTTTGAAATCAAATATTTGAAGGGAAAAGAAAATTGTATTATGAATGCCTTAAGTCGAAAGGTAAATTGTTTATATGAAGTTTCTTTTAGTGAATCATGAAAAACTTGTTTTGATCATATTCGTGAATCAGTTATACAAGATTTAGTATATAAACATTTATGGCAACAAGAAAAAAATTCAAACAGCCATGAACAACAATTGGGATATGAAGTAAATGTAGAAGATTTGTTGATTTATAGGAAGAGGATATATGTGCCTAACCAGAAACATCTTAAGAAATTAATTTTAGATGAATATCATAAGATTCCTTATGCAGACCACCCTGGATACCAGAAAATGTTTTCTCCCCTCAGGAAGGAATTTTTCTAGCCTGATATGAAGAAGGAGGTAGTAGAATATTTAGCTAGATGTCTGGAATGCCAGCAATTAAACGCTGAGCACCAACACCCAATAGGATTACTTCACTCTCTGCCTATCCCTAAATGGAAATGGGAAACCATATCCATCGATCTCATTACCAGACTACATAAGTCAAAAAAGCAAAATGACTCCATCATGGTGGTGGTGGACAAATTGAGCAAGTTTTCTCATTTCATACCTATCCAGTCAACTTACAAAGCAGTACAAATTGCCAACATTTTTATGCAAAACATTTTTAAATTACATGGGGTCCCCAAGATGATCATCTCGGATCGTGATGTGAAGTTTACATCAGCCTTCTAGAAGGCCCTTTTTGAGGGATTGGGCACACAACTACATTTCAGTACTGCACACCATCCGCAAATGGAAGGGCAGATTGAGCGAGTAAATCAAGTTGTTGAAGACATGCTGCGAACTTATGTAATGTAGTAGCCTACTAAATGGGAAGATTATCTACACCTAGTGGAGTTTTCCTATAACAACGGGTACTGTGCATCCCTATAGATGAGTCCCTTTGAGGTATTATATGGGCGCAAGTGCAGGACACCTTTAAGTTGGATTGGGTTGGAGGATAAGTTGTTGCTAGGGCCGGACATGTTAGAAGAGATGGAGGAAATGGTGAAAAAGGTAAGAATCAATTTAAAGGCTGCTCAGGATGGGCAAAAGAACTTTGCTGATCAAAAGAGGAGCTTTCAGTTATTCTAGGTAGGGGATCATATCTATATTCGAGTACAAGCCAAGAAAAGAACCTTGCAATGGACTAGGTGAGCTAAATTAGCACCCTGATTTTGCAGACCTTTTCAAATCCTAGCTCAAATCGGACTAGTGGCTTACAAACTTGCCTTACCCAATCACATTCATGCACACAATGTCTTCCATGTTTCTTTACTTAAGAAATATGTTTATGATGCTAATCATGTAATCAAATGGCAAGACATTCAGGTAATACATACATACATATATATATATATATATAGTTTCTCTTTAATGATGTATTAAACAAACTAGTTAATGACTTAATGCATTTTGTTGCTATGTTCAGGTCGAACCTCTAGTTATACTGGATCGAGGAGAAGTAATGTTGTGGAAACGATTTATCACCCAGGTTAAAGTGTAGTGGAAGCACTATGGGCCAGAAGAGGACACCTGGGAAGATGAGCATGTTATGAAAGAAAACTTTCTGGGTTTATTTGCAGAAAAAGAACATCGGGACAATGTTCCATTTTGGGGGGGGGGGGGGGGATTTAATATCCCCCATTAATGTAGATATTTATTTTTACTACAACCAAACAAACTATTGCTTTTCTTTAAAATTATAAACTTCTCTTAAATTAAGTTATGGAAAGGAATTTTACAGTTATTAGTAAATGTTGTTTCTTTTGATTAATTAGTTAAGAGAGGAAGTTATCTGTGCCAAGAAAAGACTAAATCTTGGGGGGGTATTTTACTGAAAAGAGATCAAGAGGATAGGGGTATCTGAGATCAGTAAGAGGAAAACAAGAAAAGAACTGTGTTGAGAGGTCAAATATTTTGTGATATATGTGTCTGGTTAAGACCAGATAACTGGATATACACTTAGTCTCTAAGGAGAGAAGGAATTTTCCCTAGGATCAGTGATAGCACGAGGGGAGATTTGCTGGCATAGTAAATCTCACGGTAGGGAGGAAAACAAAAGTGCAGGTCTATGTATAGACCAAATTTTGGAACCAGCATAATCAGATAAGTGAAAATCTGCTTGGAAGCAACATATTCAAATAAGTGATATTTTTCTGGGTGAAGCATTGAAGAATTTATATAAATAAGTCTTTTTCTGAGTTATTGAATGATTTAATTACTTAGTCTGATTAATTCTACAAATATATCAGTAAGTTATCTTCTATTTCAAAGATAGATTTCTTTCTTCAAAAGTTTCCTAAATAAAGAGTTACATGAACAAAAAAAAGGAACCATCTTTATCATTCGATATGAAAATTGCAGTGCAATATTAAGAGAAATAGCAAATACCCAAATAAAAAACCAAGAAAGGATATCTGATAACGGAAAAATTTCAGTAGTGAGTACAGTTAAAGGCATACAGAGATATATATTATAAATTGATAAATTCAACTAGAAATAATTCCAAATGATCTTCATTCTATAGGAATTTAAGTTCAAAAGACTCAAATAAAACAAATTTCCATAAAGAAGTAAAGCCCCATTACAAATAGAAAGAACCCTTACAGGGTATAGTTATTTGGTCACATAAATGAAACCAATAAAATTTCAGAGTACTCTAATTTTCTATTCACATTAATATATGAATATCAGTCACAAAAGCCCTAGATGTCTATATAAATCTAACATGTTCTGGAATTTGTATATGAGTTTAGATGGGAAAAGGGTAACAATAAGAACAGCAAAGTTATTATGAATTTATCTGTCACCTATAAAGGGTTCCATGTAGACTGTTACTTTTAACAAGAATAAACATTAGTATTCAGACTCTGTATAGAACAAAATAATGCAAGTATGAACTGAGAAAATTCCAAGCTATAGCTAGACTTTTCACATAATGCTATGATGCACTTTTTCCTTATATGTAAATTGATAAATTTCCAATCCTTTGCAATTTCCGAGCTAAGAGAGAACTCGAAATTTTCGGATATATGACTTATTGAAATATTAAAATCCTTATTGAAACCCAAGAGATATATATATGAAACTATCATTCACAATGTCTCGACCAAAAAAAAAAAAAAAACTAAAACAAAAAACAAAAACCATAAATAAAAAAAAAAATCAAAAGACAACGAAAGAAAAAAAAAAAAAACCGAAAAAAAGAACCCAAAATTAAAATATAAGACAAAAAAACATTTAGACTCTTACAGTTTAAAAAGAAACTAAGCAATAGGATCAAAGCTCCCACAGCCGATAAATCCTTCATGACTTTGATATCTAAATTTTCTAAGAAAACCCCGCCTCTCTGGCCGCAGAACCTTGCCAAAGAAAGAGAACAGTAGGAGTTAAATACCTAGTACATGGTGGTTTCTTTCTCTTGAGAGATGAAGCTGGTGAGAGGGTTTGCTCCCCGGCACTGTCCAAGAACCTTAGCGCCTGAAAGACCTCCCACAAAGATAATGAATAAATATTGTTAGATGATAACCTCCATAAGGAACTGTAAAAACTAACAAGAAGATGTAAAATGCAGAAAATTTTTGAAGCTTACCATTGAAAAGCAGTATGAGAAACCCTGACGCAACGGATTGAACTCCAGGACTGAAGAATCTATGGTAGTATGACAGACAATTTCGAGTAAATCCAAGATGCCGAAGGACGAAGCAAATAGACAAGCAAATCTCGACTTCAGGTGAAGTAACCAGTAGAACCAGAACCAAAGTCACAAGACCGAAATAAAGAAGAAGTCTGTTGGAGTTCTAGAGTAACACAATGACAGACAAGAACAATACCACCAGGAAATGAAGGTTAAAATCCTCGAGCATCATTCGAACAAACGAGTCAACAAGAGCCATCGATGGAGAAGGCAGATGATCTAGGTGGATATTGGTGGCCACCCGCCAATTCCATTTGGACCCCCACCATTGCTTCTTTTAGTTTTTTAGTTTCCTTAATTGCAGCACAGTTTACTATTTTTAGCAGTTTTTCAGGTCCTAAACTTCCGGAGCCATTTTGTGGCCCTAAACAACGTTGGTTTGGAAATCTACTGCTAATGATTTTCTGTCTAAATTCATCTTTTTCATCATAGTCCTCAGAGAGATCTTTCCAATGGGCTATCATGCACATCAAACGGAGATAATATGACCAAGTCATGACCCCGGGAAGTTCGTTGTCCAACTCACCCCAATGGGGCCCATAAACTCTTGGTGTTACATCTCCTCGGGTCAGGGTTTTGGTTGTTTAGGGTTTGCTCTTATTGTTCAATAATAAAAAGGCCCTTTAGCCTCATTGTAGTTCAGTTTAGAGGCATGTAGCCGCCACATCTCTTCTTAGAGATAAGCTACCATCACCCTAGCTGGTGTTTCCATTAATGTTTGTAAGCACATTTTAGTATTTTACATTAATGAAATGAAGTATTATTTCCACTGCATCTCTGTGTTTATGGATATCTCTGTAATTTGTTGCATTCATGTTTAAATCTGGATCAATGGTATCAGAGCAGTCTGCTTTTTCTCTCTGTTTTTCTTTGCATGTCCCCAACGAGGTTGGGATATAAAGAGTTAGGGCTTGAATTGGTCGAACCTTTGCAAGACTAGCCTCGTAAATCCTGACAGCCTCCCATGGAAGATGAGAAGAGAGATGGGGGGCAAGAGATCCTATCAAAATCTTGCTCGAAGAAGCCCTCGAGCAACAAAGGAATGCAATGATGGACAGCTTTTCCCAGATCCTTTAGTGGCTACCTAGGGGCGACACATCGACTTCCAACAACTACTTTGGAAATGCCAAACCATTTAAGGTACAAGTTAATTTTGAAATCCCCATATTCGAGGGTCAAATATACATAGATGCTGTCGATCAATGGTTAAATCTACTAGAGGGTTATTTTTCTGTTCATGATTTTTCGATTCAGGAAAAGATTATTTTTGCTCTTCTCAAAGAAGCCCCCCACATCAAGGACTGGTGGGAAACCTACTACGAGTAGAAGGATGAAAGTACAGGCTCACTATTTTCAGCTGCACCCACTTGGAATTCATTTTGGGACGCCATCAAGGAGCAGTACTACCTTGTCGGAAGCTATGAGGATCAATACATAAAGTGGACCATGCTGCGGTAAGGAAGGGACCGAGATGTGCCAGAGTTTACCAATATTTTCCATACCCTTCATACAAAGTTGGGTATCAAGGATTTAGAGCAGCGTTTGGTACTCAAATATCATGGCTGCCTGCATAAGTACATCCAAGAAGAAATAGAATTCCTGCACATCTCCTCACTTGACACAACATACCGATATGCCATCAAGGTCGAGCAAAAGTTTAAATAGAAGAAGCGATTCTTTGGATTTGCGAATTTGAAGCAAGGGAAAGGTGCCCCCAAACCAGAAAACAAAGGACAAAGCCAAGGCAGGGCAGCCCAAGACAACCCACCAAAGTTGCAAGCAAAGAACAGTGCCGTGAAGCTAAAAAAGGACATGGGAAAGTGGTGTGAGTTCCATAAGATCTCCACTCAAAATGCAAGTGAGTGTTGGGCCAAGCAGTCACTAGTGGCCGAGCTAAAGGTTTCAAAATCAAATGCATGTTCCAACTCTGAGTTAGAACCCGACAAGGGGAATGATAAAGGGAAGTAGATTATCCATGCGAAGCCCAACACCACCATTGCAACCACGAAGATCCAGAAGGAGGAACCTAAAGATCTAAAGGAGGTGGAGCACCTCTTCCACTCCTAGATGTGGGTAAAGGGCTCCCTGCTACAGTTCATTGTTAATAGCGGGAGCCAAAAGAACCTCGTTTCCGCAGAGTTCATGAAGCGGCTGGGATTACCAACCACAACACATCCACAACTGTACACCATCAGGTGGCTTCACCAACGACAAGATCTTCGCGTGAGCCAACAGTTTCACCTTCCATACAACATCAAGCCCTTCACGGATGAGGTATCGTGTGACATTTCTCCCCTTGAAGTTTGTGATGTATTATTAGGACAACCATACTTGTGGAAGCGACATGCTGTGTATGAATCAAGGCCCCATGCTGTTATTGTTACTTTAGGAAATAAGTTGTACAGGATACCAGAGGTAGCACCACCTACCACTATCTCTTTGGTTACTGCAAAACAATCCAGTAAGCTCATTTCCAAAACTGGGAAATTTGTTTTCCTGATGATACACCCTCAAGGAAAGAAGAAGACAGTGGCCACGACCTCCAGACAAGGCCCCTCTGCATGACAACTATAGATGGACAAGGTCGTGGAGGAGTATGAGGACATCTTCACATCCCCCGTAGGGGTTCCTCTGCATTTTTAGGTCAAGCACTCCATCGATCTGACCCCACGTGCATCACTGCCCAATGGACCAATCTATCGGTACTTCATTCCAGAGAATGATGAAATCAAGAGGCAAATTCAGGAGCTGCTACAGAAAGGACACATCCATCTAAGTTCATCACCCTGTGGGAGCCCGATTGTGTTGGTACAGAAGAAGGATTGGATTTGGAGACTCTGTATTGACTATCTGGTGCTGAACAAGATCACTGTCTGTAATAGGTACCCGATCCCACATATTGATGACCTCCTGGACCAATTGAAGGGGGTGAAATATTTCAGCAAGTTCAATTTGAAGTTAGGATATCACCAGTTACCAATTGAGCCCTCTGATGTGTGGAAGACTACCTTCAAAGCCAAGGAGGGCCTTTTCAAATGGTTGGTTATGCTTTTCGAATTGATGAATTCTCCTGCAACCTTCATGAGGCTAATGGATGACATCTTGCGGCCATTCACCAACTCATTTGCAGTGGTATACTTTGATGACATCCTGATCTTCAGCTAGATTTGGGAAGAGCACCTCCACCACATTCGACAGGTTCTCCAAACACTACGGAAACACAAGTTATGTTACAATTTGGAGAAATGAACTTTTGGCATGACCAAGGTTCAGTATCTGGGATACATTATTGATGAACAAGGGGTGCATGTGGATCTAGCCAAGATCCAAGTCATTCGGGATTGGCCATCTCCAACCACTCTAACAAAGCTCCACAGCTTTCTAGGTCTTGCCAACTTCTACCGCAAGTTCGTGTAGGGATTTTCTCATATCACTTGGCCCTTGAGTCAAGTCACCAAGGGAGGAGCAAAAGCAAAATTCTTTTGGTCTGAATCTCAATAGAAGGCATTCACAGAGTTGAAAAATCACCTCTACTCGGCACCAGTGCTCGCATTACCAGACTTGCAACAACCATTTGAGGTCGAGATAGATGCCTCTGACTATGCTATCAAGGTAGTCCTTACTCAACACGGGCATCCAGTGGCATATCACAGTGAGACACTTTCAGACACAGTCCGGAAGTATCCCACTTATGACAAAGAGATGTATTCCATTGTGCAGGCCTGCCGACAATGGAAGCATTACATTTTGGGGAAGGAAATGGTCATCCACATAGACCACCGACCCCTACAGTTCATACAGACCCAAGGGAAATTGCAGAATGATTTCCATCAGAAGTGGTCCACATACTTGCAATAGTTCCATTTGAATATCAAGTATAAAAAGGGAAGCACCAATAATGTTGCAAATTTCCTTAGTCGACCACCAATCATGGCATTAACCACCGTGCTCAACTCTTGTGGGCATGAGACTTTTGATTAGCCACTTCTCTACAAAATCAACCCAGAATTCGGCCACACATACCAGACACTCTTGGAGGGTCAGCATGTTCCAGATTTTCACCTCCAGGATGCCCTGTTATGCCACCTAGGTCACCTTTGTGTTCCTTCAAGTGAGCATAACAAGATGATTTGGGAAGCACACTACAGTCGAGCTGTTGGGCATTTCGAGCTCGAGAAAACAATGGCAGTACTGCAAAAGTATTTCTATTGGCCGAATCTTCGACAGGATATCGGAAAGTACATCAGATCATGCACTGCCTGCGCCATTGCCAAATCGACCATCAAGAAGTAAGGCCTCTATACACCATTGCCTACCCCTAGTCGACCTTGGGAATCCATCTCCATAGATTACATGTTAGGCCTTCCTTCCAATAAGCATGGAAATGATTGTGTTTTTGTGGTCGTCGATAAGTTCTGAAAGATGGCCATTATGGCAGCCTGCAAGAAGAATATCATAGCCGAAGCCACTGCTAAACTCTTCTTTGAACGAAAGTGGGTACACTTTGGGATCCCATAGTCTATCATCTCAGATCGGGATAGCAGGTTCCTCAGTACATTTTGGTCCAGTCTCTGGTCGATGCTGGACACCAAACTCACTAAGTCCATAGCCTTCCATCCTCAAACTGATGGCAGACAAAGGTTGTCAACAAGATGATCATACGCATGTACAACTCAAAGCATCCATGCACATGGGATGAGAGCCTCCCCTATGTTCAACATAGCTACAACCAGGCTCTCCATAGCTCAACTAGCCATAGTCCTTTTCAGGTGGGCTTGGGATTCCAGCCACTATGTCCCATTGATGTGGCGATGGCATTTGTAGCTACTCATGCAGATTCGGCTCATGTCTAGTTCGAAACAGATAAGGAAAATAGCTTCATTGAGCACATCCAACATATTCTCCAGTAGGTCCATGACATTCTGGAGAAATCAAATGCCAAGTACAAGCAGTGACATGATCAACATCAGGTGCCACACAAGTTTTAGGTGGGCGACAAAGTTTGGTTGCATTTGCAAAAGGAATGCCTTACCAGAGCCTATTGGAAACTCAGACCACTCTGATATGGTCCTTACACCATTACCAAGGTTGTTGGAGACAATGCATTTGAGCTCAGCATTCCCCCATTCCTTGGCCTGCACCCAGTGTTCAATGTGGACCACCTTCGACCATACTTCCCACCATTACTAGACACATCAGACATTGCAGAACAGCTCGCATGCACAAAGTTAAATCCAGATTGCATGGAACAAGCTGCAACTGATCGAATCATGGACACATAGATCAAACACATTCACCAACAAAATATCCAATTGTATCGAGTTATCAAATCAGGCCAACTCCTTCTCCAGGTTTATGCAAAAGCCTTGTGAGGGACATTGGTCTGCTGCAAAAAGAGTTCTAAGGTACTTGAAGGGAACTCAAGACCTTAGAATTAAGTATACACAGGTGGACGACTTCAGCTTGATTGGATACTCTGATTCAGACTTTGATGGAGACAAGGAAACTGGGGTATCTACTTCAGGATATGCTATGAGTCTTGGATCAGGAGTTGTCTCCTGGAGATCACGCAAACAATCAGTACCAGCAGATTCCACAACAGAAGCAGAATACGTGGCA
>Ga0115851_100631_pt1 | contig 16500 bp, 16 predicted proteins | sample InSIn2gowninarea_FD_83865 | JGI IMG/M metagenome (GOLD analysis project Ga0115851, IMG submission 83865)
TCTCCTCCATCTCAATAGTTGACATCTTGTACATGCCAATATTTGGTAAAGGAGCATCATGCTGCAAATGGATCTCATGTTGGATTTCCCTCTTCGGAGGTAATCCCATTGGTTCTTGAGAACAGGGGTAAAAATGAAAGAGATAATCATTTCAAGAAACCACCTTTCAAACCTCCAAATGGCAAACCCAAAGTGAAAGGAAAAGGAAAGGAGAAGAAGACAACATCAACCAAGAAATATGAAGGAGAAATACCTTATTGCACTCACTGCAAAAAGGAAGGTCATGATGACGATCATTGTTGGAAACTGTACCCAGAAAAGAGACCAAAGAAGTATGGAGGAAAATTCAAGTAGAAGATAGTGGCAACTGTGTAGCAAGACCTCGGATCTGATTCCAGAGATGAAGCATTAATCACAATAGTAGGAACAAAAGGTACTCTTACACCTCATGTTAATTATGTGTCACAAGAAGGCACTAGTTCAATAGATGAGTCTCTTCCTAATGAAGGAAAGAGAATTGAGCTATTTCATATTAGAGTTATCATAAATCATACAAAAGTGGAAACTCTATTTGATACCAGATCCCAAGCAAACTGAATTTCAGAGTCCTTGGTAAAGAATCTAGGCTTGGAAACCAAACCACATCCAAAACCTTACCCACTTGGTTGGATACATGATAAAGCAAAACTGAACGTAATTAAGTAGTGCAAGGTTAAATTTGTGATTGCTTCTAAGTTAGTGGATGAGGTAAAACTTGATGTGATACCATTGGATATCTATGGCATGGTGTTAGGGAGTCCATACCTATATGATAGAAAGGCAATCTTCTTCCGTCATGAAAAAAATACCAATTCACAAAAGATGGGGTAGAATATATTGTAAGGGCTCATCGAACTAAAATCAATGCCAGCGTTGTAAGTGCAGGACAAATGAAGAGGTTGGTAAGTTCTAGTAAGGGTTGCATGCTAATGGTTGTAAGGGGAAAAGATGCAGAATTATATGATGCTTTCCAGGGTTGTAATCATGTGCATAAAAAGGAATTATGTGAATTAATTTCTAACTATGATGAGATGTTTCAAGAACCAATGGGATTACCTCCGAAGAGGGAAATCCAACATGAGATCCATTTGCAGCATGATGCTCCTTTACCAAATATTGGCATGTACAAGATGTCAACTATTGAGATGGAGGAGATCAAAAAGCAAGTGGAGGAACTATTGAACGAAGGGGTCATCAGATCGATCACTTCTCCATGTGGCTCACCGATTGTCTTAGTGCTGAAGAAATATGGCACGTGGAGGATGTGCGTGGATTATCAAGCACTAAACAAAATCACGGTGAGAAATCGTTACCCTGTTCCCCGCATTGATGACTTATTAGATAAGTTAAAGAATGATATCTATTTCACCAAATTGGATTTGCTTAGTGGTTATCACTAGGTCCAAATTGCAGAGTAGGATGTGTGGAAAACCACCTTCAAGACCAAACAGGGGTTGTTTGAATGGATGGTGATACCATTCAGATTTTGCAATGCTCTATCCACTTTCATGAGGGTCATAAAAGATCTCTTTAGGCCTTTCATTGATGAATTTTTTCTTGTATATCTAAATGATATTCTTATCTTTAGTAAAAGTTGGAATGAACATGTATGCCATGTGAAGAAAGTGCTTGATGTATTGAAAAAAGAAAAACTCTATGTAGCATTGTCAAAGTGTGAGTTTGGGAAAGTTTACCTAGGTCATATTGTTGGTCATGTTCAGCTAAAAATTAATCCTTCTAAGGTTGAAGCAATTCTAAATTGGCCTAAGCCTACTAGTGTAACCAAGGCTTGCAACTTTTTGGGTGCAGTACAGTATTGAAGGAGATTTATTGCCAATTTATCTATTATTGCAACACCTTTACACGCATTGACAAGTGTAAATAAAGTCTTTCAATGGGGAGGAAAGCAATAGAAATCCTTCGAAACATTGAAAGAAAAGATTAGCTCCGCATCAGTATTGGCCTTACTAGATTTCCAACAGCCATTCGAGATCGAGACAGACACCAACGGATATTCCATGGGAGTTGTACTGATGTAGAAAAAGAATCCAATATGTTACCATTTAGAGAAGTTCTCTGAGGCTGTGATAAACTATCCCACTTATGACAAGGAGTTATATGCCTTGGTCCAAAGTGTGAAAAAGTGGAAACACTTCCTGATCGGCAAGGAGACCATCATCCATATGGATCATCAGCCCTTGCAGTATCTTCAGTCACAAACCAACTTGCAGCAATCTCGTCATTTCAAGTGGATGGGTTTTCTTCAGAAGTTTCATCTGTTAATAAAGTATAAGAAGGGCACTAGAAACAAAGTGGCCGATATGCTATCTCACCCTCCTATTTCTGCTTCTATTATTTTGCATAATGCTTCATTATCTTTTGAAAGTTAAGCTGAACAATATGCTAAAGATGATGACTTTAAGGATATTTATGCAAAACTAACCCATGGTTCACAGGTGGACAACTATCACTTGCAGGGGAAACTATTGTATCACCTTGGTAAATTGTGCATACCCACAGGAGAAAGGGTACATGTGATCCGGGAGGCCCACACCCCCCCTGTGTCTAGTCATTTTGGCATTGAAAAAACTTTGTTTCATGTATAAAGATTTTTTTTTTGGCCTCATATGAAGAACATTGCGACCCGCTATGTAAAGGGGTGTGTGATGTGTTTTGTTTCAAAGCCCTCTAATAGAAAACTTGGGCTCTACATACCACTCCCTATTCCAAGTCATCCATGGGAAAGTGTGTCGATGGATTTTGTAGGAGGTTTGCCTTTATCTAGAAAAAGTCACAACTATTTGTATTTCATCATTGATCATTTTAGTAAGATGTGTATTTTAATGCCATGTAAAAAGCAGATCACTATAGACAAGACTGCTTACTTTTTGTTTCAACATGTTTGGGTCCATTTTGGGTTTCCCACATCGATTGTGTTAGATCATGACTCTCGCTTTCTTGGAGAGTTTTGGACCAGCTTGTGGAAGATGATGGACACCAAGTTCAAAAGAAGCACGAAATTTCATGCATGGACTGATGGAGAGATAGAGGTTGTCAAACACACCATGGTACACTTGTTGTGAAGCTATTGTGGGAAACATCCTAAGTTGTTGGATGAGCATCTTCCATATGTGCAGCATTCCTACAACCGAGCAGTGCACTCATCTACACATCCTTCACCATTTGAGACATGTTTTGGCTACCTGCCAAAAGACCCTTTTGATATGGTATTTGGAAGGGAAGATGACTCCAGTGGACGTGATGACAGGGAAAAAGAGCAGTGGTTCATTTAGTGGATATAATTGATTCACCAAGCAGAGCAGGAGTAGTTGGAGAAAAGTCAAGCCCGGTACAAGGCTCGACATGATAAACACCGAGTTGACCATCAATTTCAAGTGGGTGACAAAGTGTGGTTCCATATCAGAAAAGACAGGATGAAGGTAGAAGGGAAGAAGTTGTGACCAATCCAGTATGGTCCATTTACCATCTTGGAGAAGATTGGAAACATTGCCTTTCATCTCAATTTGCTGATATATATGAAAATGTACTCTGTAGTGAATGTGGAAAACTTAAAGCTGTATGAGCCACCATTGATTATGGACACCAAAGAGGTGGGCACAGTTCCTACAATTGATGACTTTGCACCAGAGCATCTTGATGAGTTACTTGAAGACATCATCCTTTATAGAAGAACCAGGACTTCACGATGGGGATATATGGAATACCTTCGAGTTGGTTTCAAGGGGATGCACCCTAGAAAGGCAAAATGGCTGGAAAAAGAAAGAGTGAGGGAACAATTCCCTCACTTTCCAATTGACTGATAAAGCTTTTGGTGGTCCAAAAGCTCCTCAATGGGGTGGATTGATCCAGGTGGTTCTCTTGACACTAGTGGCATGGAAAAGGCTCAAAATTAAAATTGGTGAAAAGACTATGAACTTGACATCAAATCGAAGTTCTTGTTGCCCTGATTCCAACAGTGTGAACGACACTCTAGTCTGAGTCTGGAGAAGGAGATAGAGGCAGTCAAAGTTGGGTTGATTTTTTGCTGAGTGGGCAGCATTAACAAAGACACAATTTGAACTTTTTCGATGGACAAAATCTAGTCAACTCCAGAAATATTCCCGGTGAAATTATCACCTAGTTAAAATGACTCCTTCAGTAAAAAATCTGAATCTTCAAAAAGGGCAGGTTGTTTTAATAATAATATATATATGTATATATATATATATATATATATATATATATTAAAAGAAAAGGGGTGGTGGGCCACCAACCCCGCCACCCCAATCTTATCATTCACAAATATAGCACAAATATGGTGGGGCATGGGATATCAACCTCGTTTCCCCTCCACCTCACTCAAAGACAACGAACCATTGACGTGAATTGGGGGCGCAGGGCACTAAGACTGGCGAGCTCGCCTCTCACTATAACCTTCCAACGTTTTTTTGCAATAAAAATAGAGGGGTGGGATTTGATCCCTCGACCCCTCTCGAATAACCCAAAATTTTTAGCCATCATGCCAACCGTCAGCTTTGGAAAATCCATCGGAAATTTTTTATTTAAATGCAATTCATCAATGCGCCCAGGCAAAGGAGGGAGCACATGTAGTTCGAGGCAAATTTTTGCAGGAGGGCCGAATTTTCACTTTGTCACATTTTGACAAATTTTATATGGTTTCAGCATTTTTTGACATGATGAACACAATGGCGCTATCCATTTCTCCATCAGAGTTTTGCATTTTTTGACCATTTTTCAGTATGGAGGTATAAAACTCCTTTTTTTTGTAACTGATGCTTGTACTCTTCTTTCTTATGCCACTTAATGAATGAAGGCCTCCCCATTGATCGAGTAGGGCTCGGAGACGTAGTCCAAGTTGGACGAACTCTATTATCAAGTCTTGCTATCTTCTTTCATGATTTATGTGTTTCTCATCTTCTCTCATGTGCACATTAAATTTCTATGTTAAGCTACAATTTATGCATGTAATTCTTTAAGACATCTATAAGCAAAATATTTTTGGATCACCTAGCTTTGGATTTGTATCCCACACATTTAAATTTGTCAAGGCTAAATTATGTAGGTAGAGCTCAAATATCTTTGCTCTATCCTCCAAGATGCTTTGATCATAGAGGTCAATAAATTGTCTGTAGTCTCGGAAAGGCATAGTTCCTCTTTGTGCTAGGGTATTTATCTGGAATTGTAGCCATTGTTCCTTGAGGTATAAGGCATATGAATTTGCTAGCATCCTGCACTGGATTTCCTCCATGGATAAATTGGACATAATTTCCAATTTCCTTTCCCTTTCTTGTAGCTATTTCCTTAGCCATGTGTTCTCAGCCTCTAACTAAGATTTCAATATTGCTTCTCTGTCTCTTAGCTACTTAGTTCTCTGCCCATCTCTTGCAATTTCTCCTCCATGTGGCCTACATCCTCTACCCATTTTTATTTATCAATTTTCATCCCCCCTGTATGTCCTTGCCCTCTCGTTTTCAAGTTCAAAGAATAGGGGAATGGAAAAATTTGTGGTATCACCCTACCTCCTTCAATGAACCTGTAGTAGGAGCTGAGGTTTGGCTGTGGGCTAGGTTCCTTTAGTTCTTGGCCCTCTTCCTTCATTTCTTATTGAGTAATTCCTTCTTGGTCTCTTTTCTATGTTTCCTATAGGTTTGACATAGTTTCCTGTAAGTTTCCTGCTTGTTGTAGATGATGACTATTTTCTGTAGGTTCTATTTCAAGAATGTCGAGAGTAACCTCTTCGTTTGATGAATCCTTGAAGTTGCCTTTGCTTTCCTTGTATGGGAATCAATGTTTTATTTCTATTTATGGATGTTCCTGCGGCTTGGTGTGCTGGTTGGCCGAGTACAAGCACCTTCTTTTGGACCATTGGTTCCACTATGAGTCCATCATTTCACCTTACCTCGTAATCATCTCCCACTCTTATCATCTATAACCATTTTTGGATTCATTCCCTTTTTCCTTTTATTTTAACTTTGTCGCATGTGTAGTGGTCTAACCATTTTCTTCTCATTATCTGATCAAGAGTGCCCAAGTTAACTGGCCGAGGGTGGCTAAGTTAACTGGCCACCTTCACTTATAAAATCAATTCTCGTATTATTCCTACAGTTTTGATCATATCGTACTTATGAGAGAGCATTGGTAAGATGACATACCTGTGGGTCCTTTGCTTCATTGATGATGCATGCCTAGCAGTGGTGCCACTTTGCTATGATTTTTAACCTGCATATTTTCACAGTATATTTCTTCTTTTGATGCTTTGTTTCTTTTTGATGATGTGTCGGTGTTGGACCTTGCTGCTAGTGATATTCCTACTGCTGTTGAGCCCTGGAGGAGATTCCTCATCTTTGTAGTCCCTGTGCTAAATATGGTTGCAGTCTCTATGGTTTCTTTTGTGGGATAGGCTACTACAGGATCTCCTACAAGATGTCCTGTAGTTGCCTTTCCCTTAAACTCTTACATTTTTCTCAACTCTGAAGTAGAAGGGATGTTGAAATGAGTGGAGATGGAATGGTAGGTGAGGGATGCTGCTTTTGGATATGCATCCTCTTTCCTTTTCTTCTCTCTTTCTTTTTTTTGTTTTTTTCTTCTCTTCTTTTTTTTTTGTCATTTTTTTTGAACTGATTTCTTTGATGGATACAGGAGCAACATGGTGATGAAGAATATTGGATGTGGTGTGGTGAGGTAAATGGTTTTTTTCATTCAGACATAGGCTTGTGTCATCACCTTGCCATTGTACTACTCTTCTTGTGGTTTTCAAGATCTTTTGTTATTTCTACAGGAAACTCATGTAGGATTACAGGGAATCCTATAGAAAGCATAAAACTTGTTTGAAATGATCTGGAGTGGTGTATAGATGGAATACTATGGGGCTAATGTAGGATATGATATGAGTGAATTAGAACATGGCTTTTATAGGTTCTATTGTCCTCCTCATGTTGTTCTTATCCTCCTCTTGCAGACCTGCGAAACAGAATTTTCATCCTAGTTGCCTGCCCAAGGTGCCTCAAAAGAGGTCTTCACCTAGAGATCCTTTTATTCTTATTCTTATTTTTTTTTAACTCTCTTGGGACACCTCAATAGGTTTTAAACCCAACAGTGGGACTCAGGTGCCTCATGGAGGTTTTCACCTTAGTCTCTTTATTTTTTCACTTTTTTTTTCTTCAGGGACTTGGTGGGGTGGAAGATGATACTTTCTCTACATAATATCATATGGTGGTCAACATTTAAGGCACGAAAGTGCAGTGGTATGCGGTGGTGTGGAGTTAACGCAAAGTGGTGGAGTAATACCATGTTAGAGCCACAAAAATCATGTTGGGCCCACAACACTACGATGGCACCATGCTTCTGCTAGACCACAATTCCACTCTTCCAAAACTGGGAGTGGTATGATATGACAACATCCAATGTAATACAATGTCTAATGTACTAAAAATGGGAGAAGATTTACCAACAGTCACATGAAACTATGCATACAAAGTGCTAAATGAATACAACTCAATGGGAGCCATAGGGAGGCACAATGTATGAACAACATATGGTGGATTGGTATGTGTAATATTATACCACAGTTATAAACTTTAAAACTTGAGTGAGGAGGAGGTGGTGTAATACAGTGTTAGATATATAAAAAAATGCATATGATAGAGAGAAACTGTTGTTTGTGGGGATGGTGACATGCGATGTGGTATGGTGCTAAGCTGAACATAGATTTTACAATTGTAAGGTATACAACAAACCATTTAACCCAGCCTTATTGCACATTCCAATGCAAAATTTACATACCATGCAATGCATCCTTTCAACTCTACGCATGTGTTTTGCAGTGGTACCTCCTTTTTGTGGACATTGCCTTTATTGCATATGACTCTTTCTTGGGAAATCAGTGAAGCCCACGCAGAGTTTCACACCATCATCCATGCTCCCTTCATCATATAACAGTTGGGCCATTCCAATGCATGAAAAATCAGTAGACATCAACTCACAATCCAACATTCACTTGATTACAATGCCTAGAGCAACATACACACACCAAACTATTCGATGTAGAAAGAATAGAAGAAAGCAAGAGGCTAGGAGAATAGGATTACGACATAGGTGTTATTTCTATAGAATAGGCATAACATAGACATAATAGGTAGAAGGGAATTACAAAGGCAGAGAAGCCAAAAATAGAGCTGGCTCTGATACGATGTTAGGCCAAGAGGTAACTCCTTGAATGAAATCTATTAATTCATTTAGATTGCTCATAGTTATATACATGAGGGTGTGACTCTTGGGTTTCATCTCCTGATGACTCTTCATTTTCCATTATTTATTATTTACACTATTTACAAATGTTCACCGAATCCCCATGATTAGGTTTCAACAATTATGATGATATATTTACAACTGTGGCTCAATATGCAACTATTCATTCAATAGTTTCCCTTGTCGCAAGTTAAGGACAAACACATATGAGAAGCCACAAGGATTTGAATTAGAGGATTGAAAGACACATGTTTGCATGTTGAAGAAGACATTGTATGGTTTGAGTCAAGCCCCAAAAGCATGGTACACCCGCATAGACAATTATTTGATGAAGCTGGGATTCATAAGGGGAAAAGTTGATCCCAACCTCTACTTCAAGGTAGTCCAAGGTACGTCATTGGTTTTGGTTTTATATGTTGACGATCTATTTTTGATAGCTAGTGAGCCCCTAATGATGAAGTGTAAGAGGGAGATAACCTATAAATTTGAGATGAAGTACCTTGGACCCATGCACTACTTTCTAGGCCTTGAAGTGTGGCAAGGGATCAATGAGATTTCCCTTTCACAAGGAAAATATATTATGAAGCTACTGGAAATATTTGGAATGATAGAATGAAAGTCACTACCCATTTCGATAGAAATGAACTTCAAGAAGTTATGTGAAGAAGTTGCAGGACCCGATTTGGTGAATCCATCCGAGTATAGACAGTTAATTGGGTTTCTAATGTTCTTAGTGAACACTCATCCAAAAATATGTTATGCGGTGAATATATTGAGTCAATTCATGATTGAGCCTCTTAATTCACATTGGATTGCTAACAAAAACATTTTGAGATATTTGCATGGGATGATCACACTTGGTCTGAAATATTTTGTCAGAGATGTTCGACTTCATGGATTCACTAATGCTGACAGGGAGGAAATGCTTTCGATGGGAAGAGTATGTTTGGATGTTTTTTAGCCTTGTATCTTCCATGATATCTTGGATGAGAAGGAAGTAGAGGTCTGTAGCATTGAGTATCTTCGAAGCAAAGTATATTGTCGCTAGCATGGCTAGCTTTGAAACATCTTGGTTGAGGACTCTCTTCAGAGAGATATTTGAGCAGGTCCTAGGAACTGCAATGATATGTTTTGACAACAAGAGTGGGATGTTTCTGGAAGAAAATCTTATATTCCATGAAAATTCCAAGCACATAGAGATTCGATATCACTTCATTCGAGACATGGTGTAGAGAAGAGTCATTAGAATCCATCACATATTGAAAGATGAGGAAATTACAGATATTGTCAGCAAGACTTTACCAAAAGGGAAGTTCTTGGTCTTCATATAGCATCTTGGACTGATGGATGTGACCCCTCCTTATAAGGGGCATCACTGATCGAGGACACTGAGCTAACTCTTCCCCCCCTGTTTGAGCTCCCAGGGTGTCGAATGATGATAGAGGGATCTTGGGGTTGAGAGATATATGGATAATATGGTATCATCCCTATCTGTTATCCATATGGCTGGAGGATGTTTCTCCCCTATCTTAATCTTCGCAAAGTATACCCTAGTTGGCATCATACCCATAATTCAAGCTTGTTGGGATTGTCCCTCTTTGTTCGGGGAACGAGTTAAGGAGGCTTGGGAGTGTGTGATCTTTTCCTTTTGGTAAGTCGGGTATCTTGCCCAAGTCCAGATTATCATGTAGGTGTTCTAACAAATGACTCTTGAGAGTCATTATTGGGAAGATCAGTAGTAAATAAGATGGGTTGATATGTTCTCCCCTATATCACCTATTGCTCGATATGGGGTTGAAGATATTTAGCTCCCCCATGAGATTCCAGGTTGAGATGTACTCCTCGATGTGGTTTAGGATTGATATATTCTCTTTGACAATGTGGAGGGTGGTAGCGTTAGTTCCCTGATGATTCTTCTTCTTTAGATTCAATAACGTTTTAGTAGATAGAGTTGATTAGAGATGGGACATGATATGACGACATGATATTCATGACATATTGATCAATGGTTAGATATTGACAAGTGAAATTATCCCTAGCTGAGAGGGAGTGTTAAAATATGAAAATAAAGTCAAATTCAACATTGGAAAAATCATTTTATGGAGATCATGATTTCATTTAATTTCTCTTTTTTTGAGAAGACCAAAATAGACCTAAAGATCACTCAAATCGGACAAGGGAAAGTGTACTTATGAATAAAAGCCCACATATACACATTTGGACAAGGTCAGCCCTAAAGAAAATTGGTAAATACAAGTGACCTCAATCCATTTGGACATCATCAAGCATCTTCTTCTTCTCTTCTTCCTTGATTGGCTCGCATAGGTCTGAGGCAAGGAATGAAAAGTTCACAAAAGTATGAATTTACAGGGTTTGAGTCTCGCATATGTTTTAGGTTTTTTGCATTACAGTCCCAGGCATGTAACATGACAAATTTTACCACAATCATTGGCTTACAGGAATTAAGGGTGTGAATTGAAGCCTCCAATCACTTGCATAGCTCCTCATGCATGCAACCAGGAAGTTTGATTGAAATTGACTATTGACTAAAGTTGACTGCAGTTGACCACATATGGGAAAAGTTGTCTCTAATATATTCTAATGCTGGAATATTATTTCTGAATGTTATTGGGTTGTTTTTCTATTGATGTTGTATTGGGGTCATTCTACTCTTTGCTAAATATTTTATGACAATCTAATAGAAGAATAATTTCAAAGGGTTTCCCCCCTTTTGGGGCTTTTCCTTGGCCTTTGACCAAATCTAGTGTCTCTTGTTGATGTTTTGATTGTCTTCTTTGTCATTACATTTATTGTTCTATCTTCAATTATTGTTGATGAATGGAAAGAATAATTGTTATTGAAAATATTAATAATCGAAGTATTTAATTAGGCTAAAGAAATTCATACAACATAGAATAATCTAAAAAAAATTAGCTCCCTAGTGTCCTCACAGCCATAGGGTGGTAGTAAATTTCCTTGAACCAACTGAGTTGTAAATATCCTTTAGTAGAGAACAAGCCCCATAATCCTCTCTTTTTGGAATCATGTGTGATCTTAATAAGATACCCTCAATATCCTGCATATTTAATGCATTAAGCACACAAGATATAATAATTATCTCTTAACCCTCCTAATAACATATTAAAGTTGAAAAAGACATTATCAAATGTAGAAGGAAAGGTTAAATATGCTTAAGGATGGTTAGATGGGCCTTAAATTATCCCTATTTAGGAGGCTCGTCAAGTAGATTGTCCCATTAGGTAGAGGTTCTTTAGGGGTCAGGTCAAGCAAATGCTTCGCACCTAACAATGTAAATATACCCCTGTGGGTGAGGAGAAGATGTCCCTATACTCTTCCATGATCTTATCCACTTGTTTTTACCATGAAAAGGATCCCTTTATGGAGCCCATGAATGTGACCATGATCTTCCCCTTACGTTGAAAATGACTTGGGAAGAAAACAAATTTCACTGTCTGGGAGATGATTTTATTACATTGCTTAGTAGAGATCAAATAAATGGAAATAGGTGGGGCTACTACTAACATCATGTATATATTTTTTCCCAAATTAATAACAATAGTATGAGGTTTAGACTCATGCACAACATGGATCTTCCATAAGTATGGTTGGCCTAACAAAACATCACGAAACTTCAAGGGTAGAAACATCACATAATACCTCATTTGTGAAAGGTGTGATGTTGCAGGGAAGGAAACATTATTAACTAACACATAGATCTCACCCTTGGTGGAGCTACCTAATGGTGTATGCTATGGGTGTGGTGCCATTAGCAATCCCAATCACTTAAAAACCCTTACTGAGATGAGTTTGTTTTGACTCCCACTATCAACAATGAAACGTAGTGGAGCACCCTTCGTCTGCATTTGTGAGTGGAAGCGACGTTCACCTTCCTTAGAATATGTGGGCTCACTTTGTTAGACCTTGGTAGTGGCAACAGTGATACTGGGTTTTGCATCAATGATTTGTTTCCCCTTGTCGGGTTCTTATTCAAAGTTAGAACCTATATCTAACTTTGAAGCTTTTAGCTCAGCCACCAGTGACTTCTTTGTGCAACATTCATTTTTGTTATGAGTCGGGCTCTTGTGGAACTGATAACACTTTCCCATGTGTTTCTTCATATTCCTATTACTATTCTTTACTTGTGGCTTCGATGGGTTGTATTGGGGTGTTCCACCCCTGTTCTATCCTTTGTTATGGGTTTGGGGGTGCCCTTACCCTACTTTGGATTCATACATCTAAAATCTCGCTTCTTATGTTAAAACTTTTGCTTGATTTTGACAACATATCAGTATATTGTGCCAAGAAAGAAGATATGCAAGAACTCCATTTCTACTTGAATGTATGCGTACACACAACCATAGTACTTGAGCACTAGATGTCACTCAAACTCCTTGATACCCAGCTTCGTGGGTAAGATATGAAATATATTCATGAACCATGACACTTCTTGGTCCCTTTCCTGTCATAGTGGAGTGCATTTTATGTACTTTTATTCTATTATGCAACCAACTCAAAAAACAGAAGAAAAGATAGATCAATGAATTCAAATTATCCTCTCCAAGGGGAAAATCTCCTTTACATTACATAAATGGACAATTCTTGAATGATACAAATGATAATACCTCCTATAAATATAGGAGTCTAAAAGGTCACAATATAATCAGAGCATACATAAAAATAATAATCTAATGGAACAACAATAAAAATAATGGGCTTCTATGGGGCACAACAATAACAATATTGGAGATGCATGGGCACAATTATAACAATAGGGCACTACACTAATAATAAAAAATAACTTGGGGGATACACTAGTATTATAGGGACCTAACATGCCCCTCTCCTTCAAAAAATTACTGTCCTCAATGCTTGAGTAGTTTTGGATGCTTTTGTGTAAAATTCTCATCCTCCCATGTGGAATCTTCAGCAGGTAAGTTCTTCCAGTTAATGAGACACTCTAAAATTAATCGATTTCGTAGTTATCAGATTCTTATTTCCATGGCTAGTTCAGGCTCAAATATGATTTTTCCTTCTTTGAAAATTTTTGGAAACACTCTTTGAACTGGGATCTTGTCACTGATAACCTTCTTTAAGCATGAAACTGGAAAGTTTGGTGTACTTCGAGAAGATGCAAGAAACTCCCATTTGTATGCCATCATACCAATATTTTGCAACACCTTGTAAGGACCATAGTACATGAGTATTAATTTATTATCCTTCTTAGCTTTCTTAAGGGACAGTTGATTGCATGCTTGTCGCTGTTAAAATGTCTAGTTTCCTACATAAAAAATTATTTCATTGCGATGTTGATATTCCTGTTGTTTCACTTGATTTTGCACCATAGTAAGGTTATACTTTAAGGTTTGGAGAACTTACTGTTGATGCCTAATGTGATCTTCCACTCCTTGAACCTTAGATTTTTCTCTTAAATATGATGTGATGGATGGTGGATGATATCCATAAAGTGCCAAAATTGGGGCCATTTTTTTGCAATATGGAAGGAAGTGTTATACCACCATTCAACTAGAGGTAACCACTTGACCCATTCTATTTGTTTATCATATACAAAGCAAGGAATTCATCCGTCAAAACATTTGTCCAGTATCCCAGTTTTCCTGTTATTGAGGATGATAAGATTCTTTATGAGCTAATTGAGTACCAATACAAGAAAATAATTTAGTCCAAACATTTCCAGTGAAAATGGGAACTTTGTCACTTACAATATCTTTTGGTTTCCATGTAGATTTTTTATTGTTTCCATAAATATAGTGTAAATTTTACTAGATTGAAAAGGACGAGATAATGCACAAAAGTGTGCATACTTGGTAAGTCTCAACTACCACCATGATGAAACTCTTTCATGTAGACTTGGGTAAACCTGTGATAAAATCCATTGAGACCTTCTCTTAACGTTGACTTGGAATGGATAAAGGTTGTAACAAACTCAAGATATGTTGATGGCTTTAAATTTCTACCTCAACATCAAGGAAAACCACCTAGTTGGGACCTTAGAGCAGATCCTTTTCCATTTGGATTAGTGGCTCTATCTGGGAATTATGGGAATAGTTTCCCTTGATATAAATGATAAAAATGGATGAAGTATGTATGTGTGAAACTTATTATTAATGAAACTTTTAGAATAAATAAATATATAAATGAGCTATTAATGTATCTATCTCAGGAGAGATTATTTTGTATATGTGATCTAAATAAAATTTAATAAACAATAAGACAATATAGATTATCAAATGATCATGAAATTAAAACAAGGAATGATAGCTAAAATTTAATTAAATAGTTAATTAAATTTTGCTAATAAAACTTATCACATATATATATTGTTTTGTTGTTTATACATACAGTATATGATTTCAATCATACATGGCAATAATGAAAAATGTAAGATTTCTTTCATCCATGCTTGTAGTAAACATAAATTGAATAACCACCTAACTCATAAAACATAGGAAAAATAAGTAGATAATAGTACCTGACCTATTATGACTCTATTCATGAGAAAAATGGTATCGATCCAAACTTCTATTAACATCACTTGACTTACAATAGTGCAAACAAAAGTTTTACCCACAAAATTTAGACGCCTTCTCCATTGAAAGGAAGGGGATTTATAGTTTTTAAACAAAATACAAATATAGTAAAGTGGGATAAAAGTCTGGAGCGGTTTTAACAAACATCACTTAAAATAAAACCAAAATAAAATTTTAGATTTTGTTGCAACAATGTAGCTAAGACTTTGAAGAAGATTGTTCTCCCATACGCTAACATTGTTCATAGATATTTGTCATAGGATTCAATTCGGGTGGAGACCGTGGTTGAATGCACATCTAACCAGGTAATAGTGCATCCCTAAGTGCTAGCAACATATGCGTGGTCATGTTGGATATACACCATATCATTAACCATTGACTATGAGGTTTAACTAAGAAATTTCAATGGGATTCTATGGCATACAAATGGGATTCTAATAGATGTCATTAGAAATATCCTTGGAACTTAATATTGATGAGCCTCATAAATGGGTAATTATATGGGCTCATTTTACCTCTAACCTAGTCAAATCAACCACTATCTTAGCTTATTGTATTATTTTCTAATTATATTTAGGCTTATAGGGTGAGTTGAGTTAGTTATTATGCCATGTGGTCTAGCATGTATTTAATGCAGATTATTGATGGATTTTGAGGTCAAAGTCAAGGATATTGTGGTAAAACTACAAAAATAACTAGAAGTAGATAAAGGATAGCACTTATAGGATGGAATCCCCCTCATTTATTGCGCCTGACTTCGAATTCCCCTTCATTCAACTCAGAGTACAAGCAACTGAATCATGCACTAGAAAGCAGCGAAGCAAGTGGAAGATGATTGATAGTTATCTCAAGTTTTGGGAGCCAAGCCTCCCTGATTTTAAGGAAGCTATTCGTAGCTTCAGATGTATAAGTAGAGAGGCCTAGGGCCTCACTAGGGTCTATTTTTTTCTTGTGTAAACTCTGCTCAAATTTCGAGCTTACTATTTTATGTAATCTTGCTATTTTTTGATAATGAAGATGGAATCCTTTTTGAGCTAGCACTGAGTTACCTCAGAGAGCTGAAGATCTTGGGTTAGGGCCCAATCCAAGCAGCCAAGATTCTCTTTACTTGTATTTTTATGCTTTACTTCAGTTTGTAGATTAGTTTGTTATTAGATGTATTTTTCTTATGGTTAAGAATAGGTTGCTTTTGATGATTTAGTAGCTTGCCTCCATTGGTTCTTTCTATAGCAGGTTAAGCAGTGATAAGAGAAGATTCAAAAGGCTAGAAATAGTGCCTTGTCCTCTCTTCCTCCTTCTGGGACCATGATTTGAGGCAAAGACTCTCTTGCTGCCCCAAAAACACAGATTTTCCTCATTCCTAGGACTTCTAGTGTTTGTAGCTCTCTAGTAGGCTGATAGTCCAGTTTTGCTTTGCTTTAGATCTTATTTATCATGTTAACTTCCTAATTTTCAATAGTCCTTTTGCATGCTTTCCTTTCTTACAGAATTTCCCACCATTTCCTTGTATACATCATAGTTTAGGCCATTTTAACGCAAAACTCTGTTTTTCCTAGGATGCACTCATTTCATGGGTTGCCTGATTTTATTGGTTGACTGTCAGTTTCTATATAGCAGATCTCTT
>Ga0115851_100421_pt2 | contig 16491 bp, 9 predicted proteins | sample InSIn2gowninarea_FD_83865 | JGI IMG/M metagenome (GOLD analysis project Ga0115851, IMG submission 83865)
ACTGCATTAGATATGAAGAAAAGGAGTGAACAAAAGTTATCACTTAGATCAAGACAAACCTATAATGGATTGGAGGCCACCACTAAGATTATTTTGACCAAGAAGATGAGTTCCATCATACGAAAAGAGGAGATAGAGTGGGGTTGCATTTTTACCCTGGCTAAGGGAGGCCCTACGTTGCATGCTAAGGAAGCAAGATCGTAGCCAATGGAGGTGCAACGCATCATGGATAAGTACCCAGATATTTTTGGATACATGTTTAAAGGGTTACCACCCTCCAGAGGATTCAATCACATCATTGAGTTGGATCAGGGAGAAAAACTGTTCATGATCACTCCTTACAGGTATTTGAAAGTTTACAAGGATGAGATAAAAAAAACCATCAAGGAGTTTCTTGACATGGGGTTCATACAACCAAGGCTAAGCCCCTATGCTTCTTCGATAGTGCTAGTCAAGAAGAAGGATGGGACCATGAAAATATTTATTGACTATTGAATGTTCAACAAGAAGATCATCGAAAATAGGTATCCCATTCCTAATGTACATGATTTTATTGATGAATTACATGGTGTTAGATATTTTTCAAATATTGATTTGAGATCAAGGTATCACCAGATAAGAATGAAGGAGGAAGATATTCGCAAAATTGCATTTAGATGCCACTATGGACATTTTGAGTTTCTAGTTATGCCATTTGGATTGACTAATGCCCCAGCCACTTTTTAGTTAGCCATGAATCATGGTTTTAGAAAATAGTTGAGAAAGTTTGTGTTGGTTTTCTTTGATGACATGCTAGTGTATAACAAAATGTGGGAGGAGCACCTCCTATATTTTGACCATGTTTTGAGCATTTTGAAGGAACAAAAATTATATGCTAAACAATATAAGTGTGAGTTTTGCATGCCTAAAATTTTGTATTTGGGTCATATAATTAGCCATGAGGAAGTCAGGGTGGATGAGCAAAAAATTACAACAATCTAGGATTGATCAATGCCTACCACCTTGACACGGTTGAGAGGATTTTTGGGACTATGCAATTACTACATGAGGTTCATATGTGGTTTCTCACACTTGGATGCCTCTTTGACATAATTGACCAAGAAGGATGCATTTGTATGGGGTGAGGGTGCTCAAGAGGCTTTTAAGAATCTCAAAAAGGTTATGCGTTCCTATCCTTGCTTGGCTATTCCTAATTTTTTAGTTCCTTTTACTATTGAGTGTGATGCATCTAAGCTTAGTGTTGGGGCTATACTTATTCAAAAAGGATAGCTAATAGCTTTTGAAAGAAGAAAACTCATGAATGCAAAATAAATTTTTAGTGTGTATGATAAAGAGATGTTGACCATCATGCATGCGTTGGAGAGGTTCAGGCAATATCTTGTTTGTGGTCCATTCATCATCAAGAGTGACCATAATAGCCTAAAATACTTTCTCATCTAATCAAATTTGAGTGAGAATCAGCAAAGATGTGTAAGTAAACTCCAATCCTTTGATTTTGAAATTCAGTATATCAAAGGGAAGAAAAATGTAGTTGTTGATACATTGTCTAGGAATCCTTCTTTTTACTCTCTCTCTTTTATTTTCTGTTGATTGGAAGACACATATTATGGCTGAATATATCAAATATGAGTTTTCTCAAGGTATCTTAGATGGGACCCTAAAAAAAGAAGGATACACGGTTAGGGAAGGGATAATTTTTAAAAATAACAGAGTTTTCTTAATCTTTAACTCAAAGGTGAAGGAAAAAATGCTCTATTCTTTGCACAATATCCTCCTTGCATGATATTCAAGGATCATGAAGACATATAAAGCAGTAAGGGAGAGATTTGCATGGAGAGGGATGAACAGGATATTTTCAAACACATCTAGGAATTTGTGCAATGTCAGGAAAATAAGGATGAACACTTTAAGCCAACAGGATTACTTTAGCCATTGCCCATTCCACAACAAAAGTGGGAAGATATCTCCATGGATTTCATTATCGGACTTCCAAAGGTGCAAGGTAAAGATTGTATTTTTGTGGTAGTAGATAGGCTCACGAAATTTGCTTATTTCTTTTCCATTACTACCACATATACAACAATACAATTGGTTGACCTATTCTTCAAAGAAATATTCATATTACATGGCTTACCAAAAAGAATTGTAAGTGATGGAAAAAATAAATTCATGAGTATGTTTTGGCAAGAACTGTTTCAACTAAGTGGGACTAATTTGATCCCAAGTACTAAATATCACCCACAAATTGATGGGCAAATAGAAATTGTGAACAAATGGATAGAAGGGTACTTGAGGCACTATGTAATAGGACAATAACAAATGTGGGTTAAATGGCTCCACATTGGGGAATATTGTTACAATTCTATGCACCAATTATCTATAGGAATGTCTTCTTTCAAAGCTTTGTATAGTTACAATGCTCCTAACTTCATAGATTTAGTTTTTGATGAGGGGAAAGCCCCAAAAGGTAAAGATTTTTTGCAAGAAAACCAAGACATCGTGAAGGCTCTAAAGGAGAACTTGCATATGGCCTAAAACCATTAAAAGAAGTATGTTGATCAAAGGAGGATTGATAGGATCTTTGAAGCAAGAGAGATGGTGTACTTAAGATTACATCCATTCCGACATTCATCCCTCAAGAAGATAAGAGTATAAAAACTACAACCTAGATTCTTTGGCCCATACAAAAATTTGCGAAAGATTTGGAGAAGCTGCATATGACTTGGAGCTGCCCAAAGAGAGTAAGATTCATAATAATTTATATGTGTCACTCCTGAAGAAGGTTGTGGGGTAGCAAGACATATCATCCACCACACTCCCACCACTTGATGAAGAAGGATGATTGGCTTTGATTTTAGAAAAGGTGTTGGAGTATCAGATGAAGAAGTTGAGGTCACGATAGATTCGAGAGTATTTGATCAAGTGGAAGGACTTTTCTAATAAAGACTCCATATGGGAAGGGGTTGAGATACTAGCATATCTATCTTTGAATTACTTAAGGGTAATCAATTCTGGGAGGGGAGGCTTTGTAACATTCCCTTTTTGTAAAAATTAGTTAATTTTAGAATCTTGAGGATTCCCTTTTTGTAAAAATTAGTTAATTTTATAATCCTGGGGATTCCCTTTTTGTAAATATTTACTTTCTCACATATGTGTTGCTAATTCCTTAGGATAAAATTATAAAGGTACATTGGACCCACTTGTGAGCCCCATAAGGGACATTTTCTTCCCAAGCTAGGATTTGTTCTTTTACTTATTATTTAATGTACTTGGAGATCCCAAAGATGATTGTGGAAATCCCAAGACTTCACCTAACACATACATAAACAACTATTTACCCCAACATTGGATTTGGGAGCACTTGTACACATGTGCCATCATTGGGGAGACTCATAGACCCCATGTTGGTCGATGATGATCCCCCTTGCACCCATGTATGACTCCTAGACCCACGTTGCACCTTAGACCCCCACATGGCATGCATGACACCCTAGGATTTCACGTTGAGCATTTATGATCCCTCGGCATCCACGTTGGGTATGCCTAACCCCTAGGCACCTACTTTGGAGTTCTTGGGCCTCCAAAAGGCCAACATTAATATTAAGGAGGTTGGGGATAACTCCTAGGTGAGACCCAGATCTAGTAAGAGCTATATAAGGCTAAGAAGCCTCATAGCTAAGATAGATTTGATTATTATATTGAAACCCTTCTCTTCAGAGATACTAAATACTTAGCGATGTTAAGCATCCTTGGGTGTGGAGCACAAGGAGAGTGTAGGAGGCTTAGGACACCTTCTATCTTACATGGTTGGGGTGTTGTTTGTGTGATTGAGGTTGCCCTACCTTGAGACATCCACAAAAGATCTACATCTCTGAATACATCTGGTGGAATTCCATAACCACACGTGAACTCTTCACTAGGAGCTAGTCTATGAGGGAGCCCTTTGATGAGGCATCTAAAATGCTGGTAGGAGGTGGTTGTTCTACTCGATTTTCAATATTTGTCTTAGCACTGCATGTGCCCTAGTTGGCTCCTTGGAGGCCAATGTTGAGCCCTTTGGGCTTGGTATTATATCATTAATGTTTTTAATCATTAATACAGTCATGGGCACCTTGGAGGTCAATATTTATCTTTATATTTAATGTGTATACTTCCATCCTTACAACATTGGGTTATTTTGTATATTCATGCTTGTGTATATGATTCGTTGGTATACTTGGATAAGTTTGGCATTTTGAATGAGCCTCTATGCTTGATGTTGGGCAATTTAGTATCATTTATGCTTTAGGAGTGAGTCATTGGCATTCCTAACTTGTTAATTGATACCCTAGATGAGATGTTAGCATGCTCGAGGGTTAGTTTGATATTTGAAGTGTTTAATTTGACTAATTTCTGCATTGAGTATTTTTTGGGGATATTACATTGATCTAGGTGGGTGATAGTGCTCGAGGTTCATATAGTTTCCTAATGGCCCTCTTCCAACATTTCTATTCCATGATTGATAAGGATGTTGTAGCAACAATTTAAGAGGTACAAAGAATTCACTTCATCTCTAAAGATGTAAAATAGATACTTTTCTTAAATTAGTTGATAAGATTGTTGGAGCTATGGACTTCTTCGAGCTCGAATCCATTATTTTGTATAATACTTTTCTCAAAATTCTTATTAAAACTACAACTAATTAACATAAAGTTATTCTTCCATTTATCATTGATATCAACCAAGGTTTTTTTTTTAAGGTAACTAGTTACTAGATTCTTGATGGGATTATTTTGTAGATACTTAAAATAGTTCATTAATTAAATTAAATAAATATATAACAAGCAATAAGGAGCATAAATGATAATAAAAGATGTAACAATGGAGTAGAAATTAATAATAACTTAGAATAACAATAATATAGTAAAAATAAATGATGCCTTAGCTATTGGATCAAACCAAAGACCTATGACCTATGACCTATGAGAGAGATAAAAAAAGAATATACCTATCACCTTACTTGTTAGAGTAGAAAGGACCTTGGTGTACAAAGTTCATAAGCAATAGGGCTGGACATCCAAGGATAATTGTCAAGTTTAGCATCAACATCAGTCTTCCTTTAGATTAGTCCTTACAACTAAGATCTATAACAATATGAAATAGTGACAAGTTTAATCTAATAGAGAATATTAAAAGCATAAATGGAAAGAGCTCATTATGATAGCAAGATCTCAATCTAAATAGATGGTATTGATGAATACCTTAAGTTGTAGTGTGTATAGTTCTATTGAGATAAAGATATGATAGTCATCCCATGTTGTATTTATTTCTTTTATAGGCAAGAGAACCACTATGATATACAAAATCATAAGTACCATTCCCTTAGAAATAGTAACTTCAAATAATTATTATATCGATTGTATTTTTTAACATGTTCCCAATTAACTATGCATGTGATGTTCCCAGAATGATCAAATATTAGTTGCATCTAGGTCAACCTCTATAAATGAAGATATTATAGATGATGCCCTCACCAAGGTTTTAGGATGAGAAAGAGCAGGTCAAGTTCAAGGCATCAACAAAGGTGTATCATCAACTACTATGATTACTAGTGATGGTTGTAAGTTAAAAATATGATAGATGCATAATGAATTGAAACACTTAAAGATGAGATTGGAAATACCTACATATTTCACTCCTAAAGTTGTAATGATCCCTTGTATCCATAGACCAATTCAAGATGAGATAACACAACAAATCAAAGCATAAATAATAACTTCGTAGGTGCTAACCTAGACTCAACAAATGTCATACGACTGTTATTTCAAGTTTAAAATGGTAGACTAAGTTTGTATTATATGATATGTAGTGAATTTATCTTGGCTTTTAATTTTCAATGTACGGATCACAAAAAATACCAACTTATAGAATAGAGAGAAGAAAATGATATCTCATGGCAAAGGACCATATTAGAATATACACAAAATTGATTTTCTAAAAATATGGAAGAATACATAGTTTCATGGATTGCAAAATGTAGAAGAATACACAATGCCTGATAATTATTTGACAAGATGCATGATGCAAATGTAGTTTCAAGGTTTGCAATGATTGCATGATACACACAAAATGGGTTTTCCAAAAAAATCCCTAATACATGTATGCAAAATGTAGAAGAGTACACAAGGCCCTATTGCATTAGTCTTGGGATCAATCATTATACATGCATTTCTAACCTTCTTGTTCGTGCATAAATAGTTTCATGGACTGCAATGATAGGATATGCATAAAATGGATTTTTTGAAAAGGTTATACCCTATAACCTTTTCAAGCATTCTTCCATCATGTACATTATTCATGGTATGAATCATTGCATGCATTATTGACCTTATTGGTTGTGCAAACTATCTTAAGGAAGCTTTTAATTATTTGACAAGATGCATAATGCAAACTTGAACTGCAATGATTGGAGGATATGTAATTAATAACTTGAGAAAGGTTTCCCTTAAACTCTTTGATAGATGAAGCACTTAGGAACCACCCCTAATAACATAAGCTTTGTATGTGTTTTACTAGCATGCAGTTATGCAAGTCTAATGGATGATGGTTGTAAATATTTTAATAGCACAAGTGACTCTTATTACATTATTCTTGGGATGTATCATTACACAATTATGCTCTATAGTTTTAATTATGCTCAAATAATTCAAATATGCTTTACAATTTCAATTATGCACAAAATTTAAATGATTCAAATATGCTCTAAAGTTTAAATCATGTTAAAAATTCAAATGATTCAAATATGCTCTGTAGTTTCAATTATGCTCATATGATTCAAATATACTCCATAATTTCAATTATGCTCAAAATTTAAATGATTCAAATATGCTCTATAGTTTCAATTATACTCAAATGATTCAAATATGTTCTATAATACTACTACCACAATATTAAATTTACAAGCACCAAGTAGACATGTCCATTTTCAGAGGAAATATTTGAAACATAATTGCCTGATTCAACATAAATATTTGAAAGTATAACATAAGATGAAATGAGAGAAGGCTCCTATACCTAAGATCAACCTTGAAGTATCCTCTTCTTAACCACAATGAAATTCATACTGTAACAAAACAAACACAACCACATTCATTCACAAATTGACACAAGCAAGTATAATGGTTCCTCTCAAGGATGAGAGTACTCCACTTTAACTCAAGATCTTTACTTCTCAAAGATAATTCTTACAATGCTTACAAACTCTCTCTCATCCTATCAATCTAGAAAGTATGAGCATAACATTTCTCCATTCAAGTATGTTTACAATAAGGCCAAGCCCTCTATTTATAGGAGAGAATCCCATCTTAACTCACCTTTTTACCCAAGGTTTACATGAGGTAAGAATGGTCAAGTTGCACTTATTTAATTCCCTCAATACTAAAGGGTATTCATAAATAATTTTAAATATTTAGATGAATTAAGTAAGTGAGTTATATTTTATATACCAAACAATAATGCATTAGAAATTCTAACACTTCCCCTTAATGCAATATTGGGTAGAGAGAGAGAGAGAGAGAGAGAGAGAGAGAGAGAGAGAGAGAGAGAGAGAGAGAGAGAGAGTTCTCTTCCATAATAGATACAATCAGAGATAAGAACTTTACATCTTGAGAAGCAATAGATCCCAAATAAGGCTTAACTACTTAACCATTTTAACAAATAGTTTACAATGCAATAATTATCAACAATAAATTATTTCAATATACAAGAAGTAGTCTTCAATAAGAAGTTGACATAATGAGCCTCCATGAGCCTACATACTCGAAGTAAGTAACCTACAATATCAAGAAGAAACCTACAAGCTAAAAGAAACTCATACATAAGATCAATTAGATGCATCATACATTCATATCAAAATAAGATAAATGAATCAAATAATACCATACATAAAATGATCAAATGGTGCACTATAATTCATCACAAAGATGCCAAACAAACTTATAGTCACATGTATAAGAAACACATGTGTTGATAATCATTATCAAAAAATAGGATATACATTCACTCATGCACATACTAGTTTCTCATACATGGATAACTAAACAATGCCAACATGCACATACTAGTTCTTCATACATGGATAGCTAAATAATGCAAGAAGTGTAAAAAATGTTCATATCATATGGATAACTAAACAATGCCAACATGCACATACTAGTTCCTCACACATGGAGAACCAAATAAAAGAGTGTACACACAAATATCAACATTATAAAACAACAAACAATCCTTATGGGGGTGAAGTTGTCATAAAAAAAATGAATTCAACAAGAATTCAAACTCCACTCCCCCTTAAGGGCAACTTCACTAGCCCGAGAGACCCTCAAAGTTTGCAGAATTGAGTTTCTTAAAGGGGCTTGGTGAACATATGAATGAAGTTTTTATTTGATAGATGAAGCTAAAGCTGCAACGTGCCATACATAACTTTCTCCCTAATGAAATATGCTTGGATTTTGACATGTTTTTTTCTCTGATGGAATATAAGATTTTTTGCTAAAGCAATTGCAGACTGATTATCTAAAGATATCAAATATGGACCAACCTAATCATACCCAATTTCTTTCATAATATGCCTAAGCCAAATCGCTTCTTGGATTGCAACATTCATAGCTCTATATTTTGCTTATGTGGTGGATGAAATTATTATAGGTTGCTTCTTGGAAGACCAAGAGATAGAACTTGATCCAATATTAAAAGCATAAGCAGAAATGGATTTTTTGTTATCTTTGTCATCCCATAGTCAAAATCTAAGAACCCTAAGAGAATAAAAGAAGGCAACTTGGTAAACTTGAGGGTGAGATCCTTTATGCCTGCAATTTACTTCAAAATCTTCTTAGCATCATGAAGATGCTCAACATAAGGCTTGTGCATAAACCTTGCCATCCGATTCACTGCATAGGTAATATCTCATCTAGAGATAGTTAAATAGAAAAGACTACCAATAAGTTATCGATACTCTATAGCATCTTCCATTTAAGAGTTTGAGCTAGTCTCAAGCTTGATTCTAGGGGAAACAAGAATAACCATAGGCTTACACTCTTCCATTCCAAACTTCTAAAAAATGTTTAAGATGTATTTGGATTGAATAAGGTAGGTACAATCTTTACATTGATACACTTGCATACCAAGGTAGTAATGCAAGAGACCAACATCAGTCATCTCATATTCTACCTTAAGTTTGGTCATGCACTCATTTATGATCACCATATTATTCCTCATGATCAAAAGATCATCTACATAGAGAAGAATTAAGACTAAGTTTTTTCCTTCATTAACAACATAAAGATCTGAATGAATTTGGAGAATCCAAGAGTCTCAAAATACCCTAAAATCTTCTTATACCATGCTCTTGGTGCTTGCTTAAGTCCATACAAAGACTTCTTTAGCTTGCACACATGGGAATTTTTTCCTTGCATAACAAACCCTTTTAGTTGACTCATGAAGATTTCAACATGTAAGTCACCATTGAGAAATGCACTTTTCACATCAAGTTGAAGTACCTGCCAACCTTGAGCTGCTAAAAGGGTAATGATTAATTTGACTATAGCCATTGTTACTATCGAGGAAAAGGTTTCCTCATAATTAACTCCATACTTTTGAGCAAAACCCATCACACCAACTTTTGCTCAACGTTTTACACCCATTTTCACCCAAGCCCCTTCTTCTACAGTTGTTACAACTTCTTCGATACCTACTCCTTCCATATCAACTTCCCCTATTGCTTCTCTCACTAACATTATCACCATACCATCATCACTCCCATAATCATCACCATAAATCCTAGTATTCCCCATTTTAAGATTGACTTCCATATGTACATCTATTGAGATTTCTATTATTTGAATTTTTTTGGTTTTTAAAGCTTATTTTATTTGTATTTTTAAAAATATGGAAAACATGTAGGTGTTTACTTAAACCTATGTATTTTATCTCCTATAACTAGTGGCTCATTTTTGGGGTTTGGTTATTTTATTTTGAATCTAAATCAAAACTACATGGCTAGAGGATGAAACATAATTTTAAAAATAGAAGAACCTTGTTGAGGAAAGAAGAGAATTATTTTTAAAAAGATAATGTTAGGATTTGTGATTAAATATTGTAATTATATTTATTCCATTTTAATCCCCCTCATGTTTTATAAAAGGAGAGCTTTTCGGCATAAATAATTAATTCCTAAGAGAGAGGAATTCCATGCTAAGGAGCAAGATACTCTTGTAATTCTTAAGAGATAAATTCAATTCTTTGGGTATGAGAACCATTTTTTACATTCTCTTTAATAACTAATTTTCAATTGCAACTCCATAATGGGGTATAAATACCTCATGTTGAGGTAAACTATAATTCCATACAGAATAATGGCATTTTGAATGGAGATGGATTTATAAAGGAGTATTCCAAAGATATTGTTATATAAATTCCCATGAATGTATTTTCTAGGGATATAGATAATATTGATGAGAGGATCTTAAGAGGTATATCTAGGACCATTCAGTGATTGAGGAATGAACTTTATGCCATTCTTGTGATCTCTTAGAGATGGAATTTTGTATTTATATGTTATGTTGAGATGGAACTTATGATGTGAATGTGGCAATTTACATCATGGGAGAGTATGTTGAGCATGTGGTAGATGTGGTATTTTTTTATTAGCATATACAGACATGTATATTGTTAAAAATGTGAGAAGAAAATTTGAAGAGTGAGATGAACCATTGTATAAAGAATGATCACTTACAGAAAGTTCTTATTTTGGATAGGGTTTTCCCACATTAGTTTCTCCAATGTAAAATTTTTTTTCCATCATTTTATGTGGTTAGTTTTATGGTAATTTTTTAATTTTATGGTTTCCCAATTTTATTTACAAACACTTGAAGTTTAGGTGTGAGAAAACCATTTGTGATGAGTCTTAAATTACCATAGGTAACTAGACTTTATGGATTAGTTATAAAGGTGGTTATAATTTTTAACAAATGTAACAACCTCATAGTATATAAAAACTAAAAGAGAAGTAATTTGTATATCTCTATGGAATGTTAGATAAATGATGTAATAACAAGCTTGTAACTTAATTCAAGGAAAGATTTTATTTTTCTTATCTATTATGGATGTATATTTTCTTATGAGATCATTGTTAAGTTAAAGTGATAAATTACAAGTTTAAAACAATAATTTTATTTTGGATTTAAGAATTAGTTTCCTTTTACAAATTATAATAAGCTAAAATATCTAAGTTTATGAAGGTAGATAAATTATTATATAATTACAACAACATATGATAAAGTCTTGAGAAATAAATAAATATAGTTTAAAGTAAGATAAAATCAAGTGTAATTGACTAAGTGATAAGCCCAATCACCAATTGAAATTCTAAGCTTAATAATTTGGTAAGACTTATTTATCTATGTTGAAAAAGTGAATAGACATCCTATTTGAGTTAATATATTGTAATGCATATTTATCTAAGGATTATTGATGAGAAAAATATCACAAATATTTTTACACATCTAAAGAAACTTACATTACTTATTGAAGACCACCTCATATAGAAAGAAGGATAATAAATCCCTTGCTATCCCCTTTTCCTTTAGTAATAAAAAGTGGTGCACGTAGGTATTTATGGTGTTCGGTACCCAATCCATAACCTTCATAGTCTAAGGTTATTTTGAGCTCCTCAAATGGGCTATAGTTTCCTCATACCACTTAATTTCAAGAATTACAAGTTTGATAGAAAACTCCAACTATTTGATAAGCCAATAAAAAATATAAAAAAAAATTCTACCTAGAAATGTTCATAACTATTATTCCCAGTAATGATATTCTTTATTTTGCTCTTAGTAAATCCTATCTTTTGACTAACCCACTTTTTGAATTGATTGATTTTATTTTAGAACTAGATTTGAATAGATATTTTTGGTGGTTTGAAGGGTTATCTCTTCTAGTTATTGCTAAATATTCCATGAAAATTTTACTTATCTATTTGTAAGAGTACTGAAAATAGAAATATTGATCCATTTTTCTACAATTATTTTAACAGCAATCGTAAGGTTCATTTCTATAAATGAGAATGATAATTTCTCAAATAAAGTAACAATGAAATATTTAATAAGAAGAGAGAATAATATAGATAATATACTAAATTTATGTAATGAGGCTCTTTATTAATGACAAGAGTTTCTGTACAAATAAATGTAATTTGGTGATTAATATCTAAGCATCCAATTACTAGAATTCTATATTTTTTACTTTTCATCAATCTTACACTTAATGATACTCTCATAACACACTTCTTGTAATGACCCACCCAATTGCACTCTTAAGAATTGAATACCATTAAGGATTTTAATGAGATGAAATGTGAATTATGTTATGGGATGACCAATTTTGAGTAGTGATATGCATTATTTATATCAATTTGATGTTGGATTTGAGATTTTATGGCATAGGTTACAGGTTGAATCGAGATGGAAAGTTCAATTAAAGAACCCAAGGTACCAAGGATGAGTTGATGATGGGAACAAAATGGTAAGACTGAGAAAATGATTGGCATTGATTCACTGATAAACCTTGATGACCATCATAGACCATATATATGCACAACATAATTATTAAGCATAATAGTTGATTTTGATGATGAATGTGTGGATGTTTGTGTGCACTGATGAACTTGCCTTGCATGATGAGAGATCATCATAGGTAAAAATGAGTGTTAAAACTTCGATATGCATTTTCAAAATTTATTTTGAAAGAGGAAAGGAATATTCCATTCTTTTGAATTTAAATTTTTTACTTAAGGTTTTTAGTAAAATGGGGTGAAATTTAAAAGTGATAGTTAAAAAGGACTATTTTCATGTTGTGGATGTTACAAAGGTATTTTGGTAGGTTGTGAAAATAATTGAAATAGGATCCCCACATGCCTTGTTTCTTTGTGTAAGGTGTAGGAAATAATTGGCTTCAATTTGTAAGCTAATATAAAAGAGTCCAAAATATTTTATGACACCACACTTGCCAACAAATTTAATTGACACCCACAAAAAAAAAACTTACATCTTCCCCACAAAAATTATTGAAGGGGACAAGTACACACTTGTTTTGAAATATTATAGCCACCTTGGCTATAAATAAAGGGTGGAATCTTAGGAAAATGGATCACTACTACTACCTCATCATTCACAAGTTTTAGTTTAGAGCTCCATGGAGACGAGAAACCTCCCCTCTCAAGCCCATGTGCTTTTCCCTTTTGCATTTTAGTTAATGACTAGCTAAGTTATGGAATGCTTGATTACATATTAATGAGATTATTGCTAGTAATAGTATTACCATTTATTGAAGAGACACTTTATTATTTTATTAGAAATTTACATGTGAAGTTTTGTACCTCTTGTATTGGAAGGAGGGATAAATTTTATATATATATATATATAAATATGTTAGAAATGAAGTACCATATTCTTATGATGCATGTATTAAATTATTAGTTGAAAAGACTATCCCTTGCACACCCCACGATATGAATGCTCATGAGAGTTGCTTTAATAAAGGTTTGAAGTTTTCCCTTATTCTATCATCATTCTCATAGGCCTCCTAGCAATACATAGAAGGATGGCATAGCAAGTGAATGTAGAAAGGATGTCTATTTTTTGCCTAAGTCTTCTTCCCAAGATGCACTTATAATGCAATGTAAAAATATGCAACCTTGTCAACATTATAGAGTATTGATTCAATATGTTTTCCATTCATAATGTACCTAAGGGCGGGAAAATCCCTTTTTATACATTATTGAATGATCAGGTGATCAATTTCCTAGTGATAAAGTTCTCATTCTATGCTTGAGTAGTTGCTTTTTGCAATCTTGAAGCAAAAGACTTATTTTTGCCTCACCTCTACATTTGATCATGAAGCCTTTCATGCCATAGGGAGTATATCTCTTGATCTCCTATCGAATGATCCTCTCTCTCTCTCTCTCTCTCTCTCTTTCTCCACATTTATCCATATTAGCTACGCCTTGGGAAAGCCTTCGAATCCCTATACTGTATTCTCTATATGTCGATCCTTGTGAAGACTTATTAGAGTTGTTATGTTAAGGACATCATTCTATATTGACCCAAGCCTTCTTTTCTCTACATACCTATATCTTAAGAAGAAAAATGAACCCCTAAGTAGCATCTATCCTAATAGAAACTATTTTTCATAGGCAACATTGAGGATAGTACTAGACCTATTAAGCAATGCACTCTCTCCCAATAATGAAAAGTGTTATGGATCCAAGGCTACCTCTCTATGAATGAGAACCCCTTTCCCTTAAAACTGTTTAAGGAAACCATTGGAATTACTAAGTTTTGTATCCCCTATATTAACCAAGGGTCCATGCACTCTGTTCAAGGTCTATTGTAACAATTCTATCAATTGCTTAGATAGTAAAAATAAATGGGTGGCCAAGGTTTATTAAATGCATTTTTAGATATGACATATTAAATAGTTAATGCTATACAATAATTTATGTTACATTAATAAGATGAATTTGTTAAAAATTTAGTATAAGGTGGGGAAATGAAGTTCTCAAAATTTAATGAGATTTATGTGAGGAAGTGTTAGCTATCTAGAATAGATAGTAAATTCATACATTCTTAAATTGTAATTGAATTTTAATGATGGGAAATTAATCCTTTAATATAATGTGGTTATGATTTTATTTTATGAAAAAGCATTGATTAAATCTTAAAATGTTTACCTATAGTCGAGGAAGGGAGGTAGTCCTAGAGAGGACATAAATTCTCCTAAGGTCCATAAAAATAGTTTTAAATGAAAGAGAAATAATGTAGATAGACTCATTTGCATCATGGTCATAAATAAGAAAAGGGTTATGCTAGTCCTCAAGACTCAACACCTTCTTAGTACCCAATCCAATAGCCTTTGAATCATTAGGAAAAGCTCAGAAGATGAAGATGCAAGAACCACATCAAGAGGATGAAGAAGCACTAAAGACCTTCTAGACTAAGTTTTGAAATATCTACCATGTATTTGTTCATTTAAGATTATAAGGGAACCTGATTGTGATTAATAAGGGTTTCCCTAATTCATTGTGCTTTAATATTATTATGTAACAAATTTTATATGGAATGCAAGTTTGATGAAATGACACTTAGCAACTATATGTAACCCATTAATGCTTATTTAAATATGTATTTGGTATAATCTACTCTTTAATATGTTATTATTTGAGGTCTCTTAAATGCTAAAGTAGAAACTCAAAATATATTTCATATGAAGGCAATAGGTAACTATTGATGGAAATTATGTAATGTAGCACCCTTGGACGATTTCAACCAAAGTATATCATGAACGGGTTAATACAATAACCTAATCTCCAGAGTAGGTCGTTTCCTCATCTATTGGGAATGGATTATAAGAAAAAGTAACTAGAAAGAAAGATAAAAAGGGGATAGAGTGCAAGAAATGAATTAAAAGGTTAAATTAACAAGAGATAAAAGCAAAGGGTAGTTCACTAATTTAGTGCAAGCTTTCATAGAACATGAAACCTTGGCTAGAACCTAGTGTAGCAACCATAGTTTAAGCTTTCATTCTCTTAATCAATCTTTAGTTTGACTCTAAAACATAAGTAGACATAGTTATACTAACAACTCATTGTTATCATTCAGGAGATATCTATTACTTGCCATAATATAACCAGGTTAAGCATAATAACAATAAGTGTTGGACAAGAAGGGTCAAGATGGCATTGTATTATTGATAGAATGAAAGGTCTTTGAAAATAAATACAAATGGAAATACTAGAAATTTTGACCCTTTTCCTTTATCTCCACATATACTTATACTAAGCTAGAGTAGTTACAGAATGATTGAAACAAAGCAGTTACAAAATGGCCCAAAGATTTTGGCTCTATTGTAATAAACGGCTAACTACCTCTACCACATGGCATTTTATTTCTAAAAACTAAAATACCTAGAACTATAACTACCTTTGAATTGCAATGAGCATGATTTTTGGGCATTTTATTGAACCTACATCATGCTTCTAGAAGATTCTTTGAATGACTATGATGATCCCAAAGTCTTTCCATCTTCCTTTGTTCATTCTAGAACCTTATTAGTTTTTGACTTACACTCTAGAGTCTTTTCATCTTCCTTTTTTCATTTCAATACCTTCTTGGTTTTTGACTTGCATTTCAAATTCTTTTAATATAACGTTGCTCTAATGGAGACCTTTTGTGTTATATCTTACATCATCAATCTCTATGCTCTGGTATGAAGGCTTCTATTTCCTATTGATGTCATCTCCCTTTCCTTCTCCTTGTAAAATGTTTCTTTGCCACTACACTCTTGATGGAACCCTGGATCTTTGTAACTTTTATGCTCCATGACCTTGTATACATTTTATCGACATCATATTCATTAGCATCTAGAAGAGTTTGGAATTGCAACTCCATGTAGCTCTTA
>Ga0115851_100633_pt1 | contig 16468 bp, 8 predicted proteins | sample InSIn2gowninarea_FD_83865 | JGI IMG/M metagenome (GOLD analysis project Ga0115851, IMG submission 83865)
TCAAGAAGTAGTCGACGATGTTGTGCTCGTTTCGACGGACGAGATTTGCGCGGCAATCAAAGACACGTTTGAAGACACGCGTTCCATCCTTGAACCAGCAGGTGCCCTGTCCCTGGCTGGTCTCAAGAAATGGGTCGGCCAAAACCCATCTGAAGACGCAAATCGAGAACTGGTCGCCGTTACTAGCGGTGCAAACATGAATTTCGATCGACTTCGCTTCGTCGCCGAACGTGCATCACTAGGTGAACAAAAGGAAGCTCTACTTACAGTCGCTATCCCTGAAAAGCCAGGCTCATTCGCCGCACTCGTCGAGTCGGTACTACCAGCTGGAGTCACAGAATTCAGTTACCGCTTCTCAACAACAAATTCCGGCCAAGCTCATATCCTGATGGGCATAACACTCACGTCCGCCACAGCACGCACCTCCGAGCTCGAATCACTCTTCACACGTCTCTCCGCAGCCGGCATGTCCGCCAAGGACGTCTCCAACGACGAGCTCGCGAAGACACACATTCGCTACCTCAACGGTGGGAAGTCCGGTGTCCAGGATGAAAGATTGTATATGTTCGAATTCCCTGAGCGACCGGGTGCATTGTTCAACTTTTTGCAGACAATGCGCCCAGGACAGAATATCTCGCTGTTCCATTATAGGAATTATGGAGGTGATGTTGGTCGGATTTTGGCGGGTATACAGTGTCCGGAGGAGAAGAAGGGTGAGTTACATGCCTTTCTTAAAGATATCGGGTACCCGTGGACGGAATGTACGGAGAACGACACGTATAAAACGTTCTTGAGAGAATAGATGTCGTTCGCAATCAGTTATGTCATCCAAATTATTTAGAAAAGCACATGTACCTACGTACGTATGTACTATAGTAAAGCGAACGCTTCTCACGAAGCACAAAAGTTCACGAATAGTCTGCGTATAAACAGCCTTTCGAACAATAGGATGAATTTACCCTTATTCGTAGTGCTTCATAAAATACCTAATGCTTATTATTTCTCTAAATAAAAAGCATCCTGCCACTCTCCCACAATCTCAATCCCAACTCCGCCCACATACATATTACTTGGTGAGTTTGCGAAGTATGTAAATGCTAGCAGTCCTCCTACGAGATTTTGTGGGGGTCCAGACCAATAAAAAGGGTATAAATTATCGTGAGGACGGCGCCAGAAGGCTGCTAAGCGCTTCAAATGGTGGTACGTACGCCAACCTTTATTTCTTAAACTCACTAAATAGATACCCTTCTCAATTACCCAAAAAACGAAAAATTTTCAAAAATACTAATCTATCAACAAAAAGAAAAGCAATAATATTTGGTAGTTCCAGAGGGGATTGAACCCTCGGCCTTCTCCGCCAACATTTTTGTTAACAGTACAAAGTGTATTGCAACGAATGTAAAGGAGACGTGATAACCACTACACCATGGAACTGAGGTTTTTGTTCGCGATTTGTGCGCGTTTCAAAGTTTAATTTTTCAACCCATCAAATATATTCCTCTGATTGAGCATGACGGTGCTGGACGTCATCGGTGTTACGAATGTTGTAGAATAAGGTACCTACGTACGTAGGTCTATAGGGTATTTGACAATAGAAGGATAGTATGGTATCGGGTTGGGTACCGCTGTCTCTCTCTCTCTCGAGGATGTAAGCTAAGCTACATGTTTGCCTACCCACGAGGGTAGATGAGTGTGTCCGTGATCTATGTAGGTATGTACAGGCTTATCTCTCTGACTCGGACTCGAGTTCTGGGATATCTAACTGTATGACTTCCATTCCGACTCCGACTATTAGGACTTCTATCGCACGGGTACGAGTATGAGTACTAGTGTCTTGCATCCGGTCGTTGCTTTTTGTGCTTGGATTCAAGTTGTTAGATTCGGGGTGATGAGCGTGGCTCGGGCCTGTGCTGGTGCTTTCTAGAACTGCGATCTCACTTATATCAGCTACGTTTGTGTATGTATCTTGTAATAGGTCGATTTGAACGTTGTCTAGTGATATTTCCTCGTCTTGTGTGCTGTTTGATTGTTCTTGGTTTTGAGAGACAGGCTGGTCCAGTGTTACGTTCCATATTTTGAGACGCTGGTCGTTGCTGGCTGTTATGATAGTGTAGAGGTATGTGTTGGGACTGCTTGAGTTTAGCTGGGTTACTGCGAGAGCTGTGAGTGCTGCGGCGTGTGCTTTTGGGATGATGAGAGTTTTTGGTTTGATGGTTTTGGTTTTGTTGAGGGGGTAGAGGGTGATGGCGAGAGCGTTGTCATCTCCGCCTGTTATGAGTAGTTGTAGGGAGTCGGTAACTTGGATCGTTTGCATGGCTGTGATGCTGTTTTGGTGAATCTTGTGGATGGCTGGAGGTGTGTTTCGTTTCTCAGATTCATCGTCTGAAATGGTTGCTTGTATGTAGCACAGGTTGATAAAGCCGTTCGTGCCTGCGACCATCAATAGGTTTTGGTCCGAGGTCGGCGAGTGGTTGAAGTGGGCTTGGGTCAGGCATGTCGTGCCTAGATCTAGTTGGTTGATGATTGTGAAACTCCCTATACTGTCGCTGCCGGAACTTGAGGTGTAACTAATCAACTTGACCTTGCCATTTGAGAAAGCCGCCACGATGAGATAGTTCGTATCTTCGGGATCGCTGCTAGCATACCGCAGATCGAAACTCATGATCCTGGCATCAGACTTTGAATCGTTATTTGGCAGTGCTCCCGCGAAAACAACCCCTTGACCGGGCACAGGTACTGGAGATAGCTTCCATGCGTACATTTCTTTCATACCCGCCGCACTGAACAGCATCTTGCCGTCGTGAGAGAATTTCAGGTCTTGTAGACCGGTTGTATGCCTCTTGATCACAGTGATACACTTGATATTGCGTCTTCCTGCGTCATTGATACATGATTCGAAGAGACGAATATCGGTATCTTCAGACCCAGTAGCTATCAACTTTCTAAATGTACTTGAACAGTGAACGGCAAGAGCTTTGATTTCCCGTCCATGCCCACCAGATTTGATGATCCGATGATCTGGGAGTGATTGTTCATACAGCATAAGTGTTCCGGCTTTTGTCCATACGAATGTGCCGCCCTCTCCAGTGGCTTCATCAAGAGTGAAACTCCAGCTTCGATGTGCACCGCCACAATCGACTGCCATGAACTCGGTTTGATTTGTTTCATCCCAGACAACGAAATGCGTGGAACGAAAGCCATAGAGAAGAAGCCGTCTGCTACCATCGGGCTGGCGTACGAGATAAGAGCCTTCAATGTTCGGACCTAGCGGTGGTACGATGTGATGGACGACGTCGATGCTTGGTGGAGAAGAGGTAGGTTGTTCATAATCTAGCTTGATCTTGACAACGCAGTAAGTGCCGTCACGTCCAGTTGTGAGGTAGGATAGACCATGCTCGTGCGTCTCGCGCTCTTCGTCCAGCCTGCGGATGCTGGTGACCGTATCTGAGCCATGTACATGGCGTTTACAGCAGACTGATTCAGTTCGTGTAGAAATGGAGGAAACATTGGCATAGATAGCCATAGCACCAGCACGAGATCCTATCAGCAGGATACTGAAATTCGAATGGTAGCATGCACTTGAAACCTCAAACGTATCGGGAAGACAGACAGACGAGCTTGAGATAGACGTGCAACTATTTCCGTCGATTCGTATCCATATAAGGTCAAGCTCAGTAACACCAAAGTAGCATATCGCAATGCAAGCATTAATACTGCTGCTCGCTGGATGTTGATCTGACCAGAGGGCCTCCACTGATGACACTTTCGCTTGGCGAATGCTGCAAAGGTCGGTGGCGTGTGTAGTAGTGATGTTGTACGCTACCAAGGATTTTCTTGGACTGTCGACCAGAAACGCAAAGTTTGCGATCATCTGAGAGGCAAGTACAAAAGGTGCGGGGTTCGAACTGGTCAGAAGCAACTGCCAGCTGATCCTACTATCGTGTAGCAGACCATTCAATAGATGGCCTGAATCAGTGGTAGCGAGTATCTGGCCTGGCTTTGGCACGAGGTATGATTTTAGGGCAAATGGTTTCTGTCCTGGCCTTTTCAAGATATCGTAGCTTTGTAATGAACTGGAAACCTCCTTGAATGTTTGTGAGGCTTGTCTCGCAGTGATGTCAGCACGACCAAATGTACAATAAGACCTGAGCACGACCTGGCCATCTGCTCCGCCAGTGTACAGCTCTCGGTTGTTGTCACGAATAGCATGGCAACGAGACCAAATATTCTTGCCTGTATGATGATTGTCAATATACTTATTTTGTAGGTTCACTCGTGATGGCAATTGAGCTTCAGACTGGTCGTCAAGCTGCAACAGCCATGATTGCGCCGTTGCATCCTCGCCTGTTGAGATCAACTGGTATTGAGGCGCTGTCAAATCATATGTCACGTAAGGAACAAGATCAACAGTCCATATTCGAGATCCATGAGCCCACGTTACAGCTAGATTTGCGGTGGAAACGGTGAAGGTCTTTGCAACAACATTGGCAAGGTTGCTGTCGTCAGCTGCGCACAGCCCTTTGACTTCGGGGCCAGCGTGTGAATAATCCCAGATATGGATCATTCGATCATCACTGCAGCTAGCCACCAGCCTTCGATGTTGTCCACCATGACAAAGTTCAGGCGAGATACTCACGCCAAAAATCGAACCTCGATGTCCCCTATACTCACGCCATGGGACGGCTACCCACCGTTGTTCTTGCTCGTAAAATTCACATCGCCATATTAGCACCTCACCAAAAGCAGTACCTGAGGCAATAATGTAGGACTTGGCATCAAGAGCAGCCACATCTCCGCTGTAAAGGAATGCACTGAGTTCATCATTTAGACGGTTACAATTTAACGTTTTGGAAGAGTCGTCAATTGCAACGTGGTAGAGAGCATTGTATGAGGTTAGGAAAGTCGCGCCACAGTTTGAACCATCTTCTGCCCGGCCATTGATTACCCAGTCTTGAAGCCGAATGGAATGCACGATATCAAACCGTAACCCAATGATTGAATCCTGAGATATTTCAATAGAGAGCTTGGTCCATATAACATGGTTTCCCCCCTGCACAAGAATGTCAGTCTCGAGGGCATGGTCATCGTGGCCTTTATCTCCTAGCGGCAATATGCTCTTAATGGCTTGGCATGTTGAGGTCACAATAGTACATAACCTTGTAGAGGTTTGGAGATCTATTGCTTCGAGTATACAGCCTGTCCCAACTAACAGAATACTGTATTCTCGGAGCTTGACATACCCGAGAGCAGTAACCGGTAGCAAGGTGGTAGTCCACCTGGTACTCAAAACAGGCACTGCCATTTCTTCAGAAAGAACTTATTAGCACAATTTCTTCAATGGTAGTATCCGTTGCAGATGCGCCATCATACGTGCCATGCGACGGCTGGGCCTGAGCTTATACCTGCATGGGTCCATGAACCTAGGGATAGAGAAACAGGAAGAAGTCAACAAACGTTTTTAATTTGCCAAGAACCTTGACACGCTAAACCCTGCACGCGTTCGTCGGCCGTGTCAAGGTACTTTGTACTATCGTATTAATTGTCAGTGACTCGAACTGCTCGTGCCTGCTATCCATTGATTTTCTTCCAAAACAAAATTGGTCATTCTAACAACGAGGACCTGACCTTTCCTTAGAATCTAGCAATATCTGCCAATTTGCCTAATACTTCATTTCTCGTAGCATAAACGACCAGCAGTATCTATTGGTTTCAAGCACGAGTCGTCGAACTCTGAATGACACAAGCAAGAAGAAATTGCAACTTTTTGTTCATCCTATAAAACTCGTCGATGATCGGGCTTTACTTCTGTCGGGCTCGGTGAAGGAGGATGAGATGGACTCACGCTGGAATTCCGAGAACCAAGTCATAGATTTGACTTCTGACGATGATGTGGTTGAAGTTGGTTCCAAGAACTTACCTTCCTCAAAGACTCAAGGTGCTCATCACTCCCCTGTCTCGCGAGCGCACACAACTGAACGGTTTCCCACTTCGACGCCGACTCCCGAACGAAGACCATTCGTCAATATAAGGGGCTGGACACCTCCGGCCTGGCTATCAGCTAATCAGCCGCTTTCGAGGTCACGCGCTATCTCGCCGCAGTCATCACATTCCAGAGGGAAAACTGCTACGCCCTCGCGCGTGAGTCCTTTCGTGAAAGATACGAAAACCGTTCCAGATCGCCTACTGAAGCAGCAAGCAGACGAAAGGGACAATGCTCGAAGACTTGAGATTAGAAACAAGCGCAGATGCACCGAGTGCATTGCGACTGGTTTAGAATGTGATGGAGAGAAGCCGTGCAGTCGTTGCTGTGAGCCAGGGTTCGATTGCCGTTACCCTGGAGAAGATGGTAACGATTTTGCTTCCAATCTTATACTCTCTGGCATTCATAAGCGATCCATGGCCCCTCTTCCTGAGCCACCGAAAACGTTACCGAGCATTACAGATGTTCGTATGCCAGACGACCTGCAGATCTCGGTGCAGGACCAAGATAGTGAACCTTCTCGCAAAGATTTGTCAGTATCAAGTTCCTCTACACCGAGTTTCTCTAGCACGACAGAAATCGACGACTACTCCGAGCCAGATCTGATGCATCAGAACTCGTGGATTCCGCAGACACTGAACGAAGTGAAAGAGCTTATCAAGGATCATGAGAACAGTTTAAACCTTCACCGGGAGTACCTCGTTCAGGTGGAGACATTACGTTCGAAATTCTCAGGTCAACGATCGACAAGGACGAGCCACCCTTGCTGGAAAGAGAATCCTTGGAAGAAGTTTCTTGTACCCAGAAAGTCTTCCCCTGCCTTGCTAATACCCCATCCTCACAATATCACATTCCAAATCAAGACGCTGCGTGGAGGCGGTCCAAAGCGCTTCAATCAAGTGGTCGTCGAAGCTGGTACACTCACTATCGACCCCCAGGTTCCAATCCTGCCTAAATATAGGAGTATTGGAAGGCTCGGCCCAAGCTTTCTATCAAGAAATTTCCATACACTCAAGTTCATGCCCTATTATCCCGATGATGAAGGACCAGATCCTACAGAGTCGGCTACTAAGGAGGCTGAGCTAAAAGATGCCTACAGAACTCCAGACATAGAATTTTACAAGCAGCGTAGGTGTCTCGACGTAGTATTCCGATGGTCAGGCCGTTTCCAAAGTCTGATGAAAGAACTACGACTGGATGCAAGTGATCTTGCAGAGTGGCTCAATCAGAATATAGTCGGCAAATGTGGCACCTGCGAAATGACTTTTAGAGAAAGTAGAGTTGCACAAACCATGAATGATTCCAGTCATCTTGCACCTGCTGATGCTCAGAGGTGCCAGTGGTTGTACCAAGCATTCAAAGGTGCTGCCAATGTTGGGATATGGCATTTTCTCGAAGCCAAACCTGGCACAACAAAGCCAAGTGGTCAGACTCAACATACGGATGTGCTCAACGAGGGCATGTGTTCGATCTGCTCAGTCTACAACTGCTTGTTACATGGCGCATATGAGGAAGGTGATGAAAACGACGAATCCCACGCGCTTATTAATGACCCTGAAGACGAGAACAACAGCAGACGGATGCTCGTCACACTTGCAAAACCAGACAACGGTCACCACATCTGTGGCCTTTACTGTATACCCGAACTTTTTCGCAAGCATGTTGGGCCTCAGGAGATTTATGGCGTTGACCATGAAGGCATCTTCAAAGGACTGAAGAACGACGATGTTGCTATGATTCGTGATGCACCTCCCCTGGGACGGACAACGACATGTAGTCTTCAGTGCTTTCTCAGTCTGCAAGTCAGAAGGGAACATATGGGGCAGATTAGAAAACTCGACATCCAACAGCTTACACCGATCGAGCAGCGTATATGCAACTTAGCAAAAGTTTACAACAACAACGTCCGCTTACCATGCATCATTGCACGGACCCTGGGCAGTGAAATGAGTTGTTTGAAAGCCTTCGAAATTCTTCTCAATGTGCACCATATCATGCCGCATCTTGAGGTGGTTCCTGACGTAAGCGACGCAATAGAGTTCCAACAGGGACGAAAGATATCGAGAATGATTGGTGGATACGATACGTCGCGCAGTGCCATTATCGACAAGAGACAGCCTTTCGTACCGTGTTCCCATACAGGACCGTGCGTTGGCAATAGTGAATGCTCCTGTGCTCACGAGAAGGTGCACTGTGAGTGGAGTTGTGGCTGCACTGGGGACTGCAAGCGACGTTTCAAAGGATGCCGATGCAAAGGCCCCTGCTTCAATGACGATCGTTGTGAATGCTGGAGAAACAGTCGTGAATGCGATCCATGGCTATGTGGGAACTGCGGTGTGGTTGATGTACTCGATCCGAGCAACAAGTATCGCGAAGAGATTAGGGAGAGCCGCTGCCGAAACAATCGTATCCAGCTTGCGCTCCCTGCACGGACGATCAAGGCTCGCAGTGAGGTGCAAGGATGGGGACTCTTTGCAGGTGAGAACCTTGATGCTTTTGCCTTTGTTGGAGAGTACAAGGGCGAAATCGTGCAAAACAAGGAAGCAAGTCGAAGGGGTGTTGTCTACCATTACAACCAACAAGAATATCTCTTCACGATCAACAACAGTCAAGAAATCGACGGATCAAATTTCGGTAACAAGACTCGATTTATGAACAATTCTCAACGAGATGAGAACATTAACGTCCTAGCCAAGACACTTCTCTGCAACGGTGTTCAACGAGTCATGTTTTACACCAAACGAGCAGTCAAAGCAGGAGAAGAACTACTGTACAACTACAACTATCCTGAATGGGTACACAAAGAATTTTGGGAAAAGGGCGAAAAGCTCGTCGGTAAGAACGGGATGATCACACCCTTGGCCAAGCCTAAAATCAGCGGCAGGTTTACCAGAACCGCGATTGGTAAGCACGATGGTGAGGAAACGCCAGCACGGAAACATGAGCAAGCAATGGTGCGCAAGAAGCGAAAGCGGGCAGTAGAGGATGAAGATGAAGAAAACCTGGAGGATGAAATTAGAGATCTGGCGATGGAGGAAGCTCTTGGTAAGCTTAGAGTAAACAACCCTGTCGAACCTGAGGAGGATGGTTCTGGCTCCGAGTATGCACACGAAGACGAAGACGAAGACGAAGAACATGTTTCGAGTCCGACCGATGAAGCAGAGACAGAAGAGAGTGAGTTGGAGGCAGGATTTGAGGACCATGACGAGCAGATAGCAGCAGAGAGGCGACAACGACGTATAAACCCAGGAGATGGTCGTCGTGGAGGGAATGCGCAGAGGAAAGCATGGGCAACTCGGAAGGCTAGCAGTATGACTGGGAAGTTTACGAGACGATAGCCTATTCAAGGCAAGCTTACGTTTGTGGTAGCGGTAGCAAGGTAGTTCGCATCGTCGTCATTGTCAAGTGCATGAACGACAGGAACGAAATAACCTGACAGAACCATCACTGTTAAGAGGATACTATGATGCGCGCTGCCCCTGGCAACGCGTCCACATGTTTTGAGAATGATAGTTTTGTGATTAGTGCAAAGCGAGCCGCGAATGGATAAAGCGGATGGTGTTAAGAGAGCAATAAGTGAAACCTTGATCGACACGATGACACTTCAAGCGGGCTTTCACAGACTTCTTGGCTCAAATCCGACTCCGGGGACGCCTAAACCTTTCGTCCCAAGGGTTCAGTGGGTGGGCTAGACAAACAAACAACACAGGTTTGCGTCAGCGGCGGAGACCAGGGTGGTTGCTGTGCCACCAGGGCCGGCATCAATGTTTGTGAAGAGACGTGCATTGGAAGCACGACAGGTTTAGAGCGAAAGGCACAGGTAGATCAAGTATCAAACGACTTCCATAGTGCAACCTCGAGCCGTGTCGTGTATTTGTCTAAACGGTTTAACATAAGATCGTAACAGCTACCAATAAATAAAGTGCGTAAGCGATGCAGGTTGTGTTGACCTTCACAACGCGCCTCGACCTGTTGTGGCGCTGTAATCTGGGCGGCCTCCACCCTCCATCTTTTTCCGCAAATTGCAGACGACGTCATCGCTTCCAAGCATCGCGCTTTTTCTTTTGAGCAACTTTTAAGCTCTTATCTTCGAGCTCCCGCGCACACTGTTTCCTTCGTCTTTTCATCAACCCATCACTGACACCTATATCTCTGTTATACAGAACGTCGAACCTAAATTATCGCGCCCGAAATCACTACTCGTGCGACAACTCAACGAACAACACTCAATTATTCTGCCTAGCACAGAAGCTCAACAACCTCAATCATCATGCACCGAACATACTCTATGCGCCAGTCGCGGGCGCCAACCGCCTCGCAAATCGAGACTCCTCCACCACCATCTTCCTCTACCAAGGCCGGTCGATTGTTCGGTCGAGGAAACTTCGGTAGGCAAACACCGAACGAGAAATACTGCTCAACATAACTAACTATATTCAACAGGTCACAACTTCAGAAAATCTACAGCAGGCGCATTCGGCCCCGATCTAGCAAAGAAGCTCAACCAGCTTGTGAAGATGGAGAAGAACGTTATGCGAACAATGGAACTCGTTGGCAGAGAAAGAATGGAAGTCGCTGTAAGTGGCCCGGCCCTTCCGAAGTGAACACATTTACTGACCCGACAATAGCAACAACTTTCACTATGGGGTGAAGGTTGCGATGACGACGTCTCTGATGTTACCGACAAGCTTGGTGTTCTCATCTACGAGATGGGTGAGCTCGAGGACCAGTTTGTTGACCGATACGACCAATACCGAGTAACCATCAAATCTGTTCGAAACATCGAAGCTTCCGTCCAGCCATCCCGAGACCGCAAGCAGAAGATCACCGACCAGATTGCTCAATTGAAATACAAGGAGCCCAACTCCCCCAGAATTGTTGTCCTAGAACAAGAATTGGTTCGAGCTGAGGCCGAATCCCTTGTCGCCGAGGCTCAACTCAGCAACATCACTCGTGAGAAGTTGAAGGCTGCTTTCACATACCAGTTTGATGCTATCCGAGAGCACAGTGAGAAGGTCGCTATCATCGCTGGCTTCGGCAAGCATCTTCTTGAACTCGTTGACGATACTCCTGTCACCCCAGGCGAGTCAAGACCAGCCTACGACGGTTACGAGGCATCCAAGGCTATCATCCAAGACTGTGAAGATGCCTTGACCAACTGGGTCCAATCCAAGGCCTCAGTACGAAGCAATCTTAGCACCCGTGCCCGAACTCTCAGCCAGAGAAGAAAGGCCAAGGCCGAGGGTCACGATCTCAGTCACCAAGATGCACCAATGCAAGGCGAAACTCAAAGTTGGGTTCCTGCCAGCCAACACGGCGAGTACGAGGCCGAGGAAGACGAGGAAGAGGAAGAGGAGAACCACGTCTCTCAGAACCGCGGCCGACTATCCGCCGCTGCCGAAGAACCAGCCCCAGCTTAGAAAGTTCTCAACAACATAAGAGCACATGGTGTGGTAGGGATGCATGAGAAAGAAGTAATGTGTGACGGAAATACCCATTTGGATTACTGCACTTTCTATAACTGATTCACGGATATTTCAGAAATGTCTGTGGACGAGGCGCTATGAGGGCATGAGGAAATGACAAGAAAATGCGTTAATATAATGGGCCCCCCGGATCGAGTAGGGTAGATAGGTAGTCACTCTAATTTTTGTCAAATTCACAACCTTCGATCTATCCAAAGCTGTTCTTCATACTCAATTTGCTACTCACATTATTACCCCTTCAGTATGTCTCGTCTAACGATCATTACTCCAACCTACCCGCACCATTTATCCAGCAACAATTCATCCTGCGAAGCAAGCCGTCCAGAACGCGAACCTTGAACCAAACCAAACTAAATGACAAAACGGACATCATCACTGCCTAGGTATCTAACTACAGTACAGTACACCCTCCACAAACACCATCAGCCATACCCCAGACTAGCACAATAATTCCAATGATATATCCGCGCATAGGAAAGTCCTACTATATCTATTCCATACATAACACCAGAGGAGAAGAAGGGCGACAAAAATCGAATTAATTAAAAACTATGTACCGCCACGATGTAGTAGTACATGGAACGCATTTCATGCTTTCATATCCCAGCTTGTGATCATCATCATCAATATCTGAACAAAAACAAGACATCTTAACCACCGTCACTCCGACTGCTGTACGCATCCATCACCAAGAAAGAAGACACATTTGCAAACGCGAACAGACAAATACCTACATACCTCCCCTTCCCTTGCCTTCCCTGCCCAAGCCACCTATCCATCTACACAACACTACTCCACAACCTCAACAACATCCTCACTCTCAAACCCAATCCCCTCAACCGTCATCCCATCCTCCAACTTATCACCATCAAACACAAGGTAAATCAGCCGCGCCGGATCAACACTGACTTTTCGTTTATACCCGCTTATGATGCGTGCCACTGTTGTATCTGGTCGGACGCGCAGGTTGAGGAATGGGAGGATGGATTTGTCCCGCGAGGTTAGGTGGATTACTACGCCTGGTTTTTGTTGCTGTTGTTGGTGCTGCTCGAGGAGGAGGAGGGGGTCGTCTGTTGCTGCTGTTATTGCGGCTGCTGTGGTGTTGGTGGTGGTGTCAGGAGTGCCTTCGGCATCTGCTCTAGCACGATCACGCTGTTTCAGTCGGAGGTCGAAGATATGTTGTGTCACAGCCTCGATTTGGATTTTCCCTTCTGCGAGGTCGGAGCCGTCTTTTTTGGTGCCGTGTTTGCGTTTGATTTGCTCGAGGATGGAGCGGCATGTGGTGGAGTTGTATAGTTTTTGGCAGTTCCAGATGAAGAAGACTTTGTCGTCTAGTTTGCGTTGGTCGAGTTCGTTCTTTTTCTTCCAGTACTTGAATAGTTGGTCGAGTGGTTGGGAGGCGTAGCGTTGGGCTACTAGTTCGGAGCAGCCGGGCATTATTGTCGTGACGAGGATTTGGACTTTTGTGTCGGATTGATCGTTGGGGTCTGCATTTGGTGTGGGTGTACCGTGGTCTGAGCCTGCTGTTGGGTCGTCGATGTGATGTGTAGATTCCAGTGGTGCTGCTGAAGGGGATTGCCGGTCATCAAGTGGTTTGTTTGGCAGTTGTGTCGAAGTCGTGGTGGTGGTTAATGATCTTTTGGTTCTGGCTGCCTCCCGCGCTTTTCGCTTGAGCTCTCGAATGTATTCGTCTTCCTCTTCTGATTCGCTCTCGGATTCTGGTGGAGGTGGAGGTGGAGGTTTCGTTTTGGACTTTGACGCTTGCGCAGGTATGCCTTGAGAACGCTGCGCCTGCTCCCCAACCATATCGTCTTCGTCGATGGTGATTACAGCGTTTCCTCCCTTCGCTGGAGATGGTGACTCGAGTCTGTCAACGAGTCTTCTCTTCTTCTTTGGCGTGCTTCGAAGGCCAGGTCTGCCATCCTCATCATGACTTGCGTCGCTTCTTTGACTACCACTCCTTACACTTTTGTCGCTTTGTTCTGAGTCACTATCCGAGTTCTTCGGTCCATATCCATCGTCATTTTCGTCGTCGTCTAGTTGAATAGGTGTTGAGACCCGTCGCTTTTTGACGGCTTGTTGGTCCTCGAACTTAGTATCGACGCTGCCGCTCTTGCGCTGTTGTGCTTTCTTCTCTTCCTTCTCCTTCTGTCTTGCTAGTCGCTTCTCCTCTCTCTTGCGATTTGCTTCGAGTATATCCTCATAGACATTTTGCCCGAAAATAGGTTGATCTTCATTAACTGGTGTCGCGGTTGTCGCAGCCCATTTAGGCTTCGAGAACAATGATTTCTTAAGTGCCATGTTAAAAACAAGGATACAAGACCTTGAATTTGTGTCTTTCACTTCATCTCATGTTTACAATAGAAGTATGACATAAAATCGTTGTAGAATGTCCAGGCTGGTTATTGTTGCAAGCATGTCGAAACCACTCTATTACGCGGGGAACTTGCGATAGTGAAATTGCGCCGAAGACACGGATTCGAACTTTCACCACCGCAAGGCGCATATACCACTACAGTACCAAGATACCCTAAAAGCGCAGTCTGCCGCTCCAAAGATACCTACCGTCTTCACCATTTCGACACTACGGTATCCTATCAGAAAACCACTGTTCCATTGAAAATCGAAATAGCGCGATCATGGAAAATCACAACTCAGGAGATAGCAGAGATCCTGCCAGCTTTCTGTCTAGCATCATCGGCGCAGCGGTCACAGTCAAACTAAATTCGGGCATCATTTACAAGGGCGAGCTGCAGTCAGTGGATGGTTACATGAATATTGCTCTCGAGAAATGTCAGGAATTTGTCAATGGGCAACTACGACGAACGTATGGGGATGCTTTTGTGCGAGGGAACAATGTACTCTACATCTCCAGCGAATAAGCAAAAAGGAAAACAAGCACAACTATGACCACGACACTCCAGATACGACATCGCGAGAACGGCTTTAGGGATCATGCAGCGACAGCTGTTAATCATGGACAAGCTCATCCGTTGATGAGTCGAACCCTTCTTTCCTGTTAGGCAATTCGAGTCAACACTAGAGGGATAGAGGACACAAGGGTTCCGGGGAGAAAGGCCAGTGGACTGTTGACAGGAATTAGAGTATGTACGGAGTGCTCTGCGGTGATCAGTTACAGATTTCATGGAAGATGGTTCTAAGGAAGGTCAGAAGTTTTACCGTCAGCCACCACTCTTCAGCGGCTCATCGGGAATACTGCTGGTCCATGCTATAACGGTCTTGCCGTGAACAGCAACTCGGCCTTGATCATCTAACTTGGTCTGAGGTGAATTAATGGCATTCCAAAATGTCTTCTCAACCTTAGCTAATCGATCTGCATCGAGGTTTGCGATCTGACTATATGTGTTGAACCTCTTCCAAATATCTTCTTTCTTCAACCACGACGTGAATGAGAATGTTTCCTCTCCTATTGGTAAACCAAACAGTGGATCGGCACTGAATATTGAGAGTAGACTGCTTTTGTTCTGTTCATCGAAGACATCTTTCCATCGCATATCACGAAACCTGGAGTGCCCGTCGTCTAGATTCCATATAACATCTCTCATGGTCGATTCCCAATCACTATGCATGTCCCAGTCCTTTGGCGCGTTGTAGTCTTCAATATTCCAAATGAGTCCGAGACATGCTGTCGGTTTGAGTACCCGGTGAATCTCTTTTAGAGTGTCCATGTTTGACATCCAGTGGAACGCCTGTGCAACGATGACCGCTTGAAAGGTCTGGTTCGGCACATTCTTCATGTTTTCTGCTGTTCCTCCTTGTACTGTGACACGCTTCAGCTGCTTGCTTTCCAACTCCTTCTGCATCTCACTGTGGGGTTCTATGGCAACAATATCATACTCCTCGGGTCTGGCCGCTAGAAGTGCAGTCAGTTTGCCGGTGCCAGCACCCAAATCCAGTATCTTTACGCCATTGACATCTTTGATCTCCAGAACTTCGAGCAGTCTTTCGACAGACTCGGGTGGGTATGATGGTCGGTGAGAGTCATATGCAACGGAGGATGAGAAGCCTTTCTGAGCAACTTCAGGCAGCGACATCATATGCCTGCGTGTAGATATTGGTGCTTGTCTTCTCTTTTGTGATAGGGGCCAGACGGATTTAGCACAGCGCAGTACTGGCAGTACTTGGTACCGGTGTGATAGTTTCAGGGTTGGCACCAGAATGGGAGATATTGGGTCCCCACATCAACAACAATTTTAGGCACGATTGACATCATGAGGGGCAATATTCTATCTCAGCTTGCCCCACATCGCAGAGCCTCAGGCACATGAGTTTTTTTTTTAGACCAGTTCTTTTGTACTCGTGTTTATTATGATTGCAAAGGCGCAGTCTAGCAGTCTCGCAAGAATCGGGTTCGACTGCCAACGTCTTCAGTGAATCAACACGCTCGTTTTGCTAATCGTCCCAAGACTTCCGCTAAAAACGACGAAACTGTAGTCATGGTCCTTCAGGCGATAAAGTATACTCCTGCATCAAGTTTTGGTGCAGCCACGTTGGAGATCTTAGATCAGCTGCTCCTCCCACACCACTCAATTTACATCCCAATCTCGAGCTGCGAAGATGCATTCGATGCCATCAAACAAATGAAAGTTCGTGGTGCCCCAGCAATTGCCATAGTTGCGGCTCTTGCTCTAGCTGTTGAATGCACCAGAACAACCATATCTGCCCAGTCAGCTTCCGAAGCTCGTGATCAGATCACAGAAAGACTAGAATATCTGAAGAAGAGCCGGCCAACCGCTGTGAATCTCGGCGATGCCGTAAACAAACTCTCAAACGTGGTCAAGAAAGCTGCGGATGCAGACGACGCAAATGGTCAAGCAGTTGTTCACAAGTATATAGCTGCCGCCGAGCGCATGCTGATTGATGATGTCTCCACCACATGCCGCTCCATCCTCGAGCAAATCAAACGCAAACACGGCACCAAAAAAGACGGCTCCGACCTCGCAGAAGGGAAAATCCAAATCGAGGCTGTGACCCAACATAT
>Ga0115851_100639_pt1 | contig 16445 bp, 9 predicted proteins | sample InSIn2gowninarea_FD_83865 | JGI IMG/M metagenome (GOLD analysis project Ga0115851, IMG submission 83865)
TTTAGGTGCTCGACCATTTTTTGACTTATTTGAGGGGCAAATAAGTAAATTGAAGAGGACCTTTAGGTGCTCGACCATCCGCCCCCCCACCAAATAAGTAAATTGAATGCGTAAGCAGGCTCGACTGGCCGCCATCACCTTTAGGTGCTCGACTGATAAGGCCGCCATCGAGACCCCCCCACCCAATAAGTAAATTGAATGCGTAAGCAGGCTCGACTGGCCGCCATCACCTTTAGGTGCTCGACTGATAAGGCCGCCATCGAGAGGAGAGGAGAGGATGCGGAGCACGCTCGACCAGCGGGAGAGGACTTCTACGGCAAGTCGGTCTCCGGTGCAAGTAGACTACTACTAGGGCTACGAAGCGTGAAACCTTCTTAGAACACCGAATCTAGTGTTATTACATATATAAAGAATGACTGGAAGAACAAAGAAATCAAGTCAATTTCTATCCTTACAGTCGAGCTTGCTTGCGCATGATGGAAAAAGCTGTAGCCAAAATAAGAAACTAGAAGAACTCATGACTACTTTGGTGACAGAAGAACATGAAGAAGAAGAGGATGATTGCGATGGAGACATCATTGAAGGAGGATTAATTGGGGTTTGCTGGACAGAATATTCACACGATGATGCTGAAGAAGATTGCTCTCAAGAAGAGGAAAACATCTGCGCTGTCCAAACTCGAAATGGCGCTAAAGGCAAACAGGTCCAGAAAGGTCAAGATCAACCATCCATCCAGTCATGTCTTATCTTAAGTTCCGGCTTTTCATTCTCAAACTATCCGGGGCAGTGAAACGATATCTGCAATCTGCTAAGGGTAAACCCTCTAAACTAATAGCCTATCCGTCTGGTGCTTCCAATATAAGGTCAGCAGTGAAACAAAGTTGAAGTTCTGTACGATATCTGCCTAAAGGGAAACCCAACCCTCTCGGGACCATAATCTAATCCTCACAGGAGCATGCAACAACTATAAGTCCTTCCTCGCTCGGCTAATAAATAATCCAGCCACCCCTGCCTGGGAGCCAGCCTTGTGATCATAGCTTTCTGACAAATTCAATTCTCCAAGCCCTTTCGGAGATCCTTCGGAGCAAATAAGGATGGGAAGAACCTACTTTTCATCTTCTTCAATTAGAATAGCCTGCCTGGAAGTCAGTTGCTTGGAGTATTTTTATATAAGGCCCTCCCTTAAGCCCTGGAGCCAGTAATGAACCAAGTCTACTAGTTCAAGTTGACACCCTCAAGTTCAGTAGCTTTGCGAGAAGAGATCAAAGGAGGGGAAATATGTATTGCCCTGCCTTATAATGCTGACCTGGGACTGGTTTATTAGTTCTCTGCTTTGGTTGATCTGTGGTAAGGAAGAACTACTTCAAGGCATGGGAGGAATTAAGAATGGCTCAGTCCTATCCAAATAGTTGGGTGTTGGCTGGGTCCCGGTAATTCCATAAGAAATTGGCAAAATGAAGACGAAAAAGTGTGTTTTACCAGCCCAGAATATTGGCCCATTTAAGAAATACGAGCCTCGGCGAATAATTTGTGGTTCATAGCACATGCCCCTGGCTACTGTCGTATTATTGGCTGAGAGGTTAGGCAACAGTGCCTCCATGCTCCAAAGATTCAGGTATAAAAGAGGGTAAGATAAAGTCAAATATATCTAAGCTAATAACCATGCATACCCTAATAGGGCTGATCTATCTAGTGAGGGTTCTCGGGACATGTAAACCGGTCTAATCTAAGGATATGGCAAGCGGATATGGCAAGCATGCTGATTCTCAAAGGTCTAAGGTAAGGGCTCCACCCATCCTATCCAGTGCTTATAAGGGAAAGTATAAGAAATGTGACTCACTACGTTCTTCATGGTCTGGGGCAAGCAGGTCTAGTTATTGCAGGTAAATAGAAAGCCCTTGAAATGGTAAACCAAGCCAAACCAAGGGGTTCAGCAATCCTTATCTAGGTCTTCTGTTCCAGGTCTAAAGACTAGGGTTGGGATAATCCCTCTACTAACTCCATGCTTCTAGATTTAAGGCAATAAGAGAAAGGGTAAGGCGATCATTCCATCCACCCGGAGCTTCAAGGGTAAGGGATAAACACGGCTCACTACGTTCTTCATGGTCTAGGGCTAACAACATATATGGGTATTGGAGGTGGGTAAAGAGTTTGTAAACCAAGGTAAGGTATTATCTCTCATATCTGCTGTTCCCTACCGATCGATATTCCTTCCTAGCTCTTAAGCAAAGAGTGGTTGGGCATGACTCCATCCCATGAGGGTGAGGTATAAAGAGAAGTTATCTGGCAGGCAGTGAGTGCAGGGAGTTATAGTGACGATTCTACTAGGTTTTAGGTCTAATAACCCCATCCCATAATGCCATGCCATCCGATCCATCCATCTAATCCACCCGGGGCTTGTAAGGTCTCATCAACCATCCCCAAGCCAATTCCCATTGCCATGCCATCCGTGGCTTCTAAGGGGTAAGGTATATAGATTATTGACTCACTGACTACGTGATTCCTGGTCTAGGGCTACAGGTCTATTTCTTTCTAGCAGGTGGGTGGGTTGTAAACAAGGAAAGGATAAGGTAAAAATTCTAAAGAGAAGGCATATGGCTCATGAAAGTGCTGGGTCTAGTTGTAAGGTAAGAGCTCATAAACCCAATCCATTCCATCTGGCAGTTCAACGATCTAAGCTGAACCCACCATCTCTCTCGGCTAATGTGACTATCCATATCCATCCGGGGTGCTTCCTAGGAGAAATAAGATCATGGGTGCCCGGTACAGCACTCCATCGTCTTAAGTTTAAGGCAGTATTAATATACCAGTAGCAAATACTAGGGATGCAAGAGCATAGGCTAGGGCAAATGCAAAGCTAGCAACACCAGTAGCAGTATATCCAGTCCCAGAGACGGTTGAAGCACCTGTTTATTAAGAACCACCACCTTTCGTAGGATCATCATGCGTGCGTGGGAACCTTTGGATTTCATACTACCAGACTTATTAGATCTTACCGGCTTGGTTGGGTACATACGTACTTAGAGAAATACGACTATTACCTATGCCTATTTGCTTGCCTTTATTTACTCTTAAGTACGACCCCAACCTTGATATTTTTGAAACATTTTACCACCCTTCTCTTTACTTACCAAACTTAGTTATTAGACAGACACGTGCTTGGGTCGGTGAGCACTTAGACCTTGAAGTATCGTATTACCTTTTTGCCGGAAAGAATTACTTCAGCGTTAACTACAGCAAGCCGCTTATATTTACCCACTTCTAGCTAGCGTAGCTCCTCACTTAACCCCTACTACTTTGTTTTCCCCCAAACTTGAAGCATTCACGGGCGCCTTCAAACACCATTGCTAGGAGATGTCAAGACAGCCAGCCAGCAGTGCCAGGAGATGCTTTGATTACAGCACTTGCCTTCAATCATGCATGCTTACTTGGGACGCGCTTAGACTAGCCTTTCGCCTTCACTTATGTGCATCATATCACCTTGCGTATTCACAACTAGATACCGGCCCACAGACTTCAACTTTGATATTGAAAAGGAGTAAGCAGACGATAAGTAGGCTTTGCCATAGCATTATTCGTCTTCGAAGCTGTCTTATTCTAGCCATGGCATTAATCGAGGGCTTTCCGTCCGGCGTGTGCATTTAGAAAGGTTTACTTCTGTAGGCCCTCTTCGGCTATCTATGTCCAAGCACACAAGCAACGAAGTCGGGTGGTGGTCTGCCTGGGAAGGTTTCCTCCGAAGAACCGAAAGCAAAGCGCTATGCCGGGATCGGATAAAAAGCAAAAGTATAGCGCGCAAGCAGAGCATAAAGTCTTGGCTTGATTAGGACAAGCGTAGCAGGTGCGTAGCAGCCTTGTGGCACTGCCCTTTCAGGTATATCCCATACATCAAGTAAGCTTTCACTTCAACGGAGATAGAAAGTCTTTTATCAATTCCCAGCGTGACACACTAGATAGAGCTGCAGAGACATGAATCAAATCTTTTCTCTCCCGGGAAGAAGGTTGCCCATATTCTATATCTTGATTCGGAAAGATCACTTTCAGAACGGATGCATCTCAAGCTCTCGCTTTCAGAGCAGATGTGCCAGAAGTTTCATTACGAAGCTATGCTGATATCTATCTAAGAGGCAGGGGCGGACCTTACCGCATTTCCAATCCACAAGCAAAGCATTGAATGAACACAGAAAAGAGTGGGAATAACAAAGGAAGGGGAGGTACTCACCTGGGAGAAGTGGAACAAAAGGGAGGGAGCAAGAGAATGGATCATGTTCTCTATGGTAGTCTATCTCAGTAGCTGGTTGGTTTTTTCTTTTATTCATTACTTATACGGAGTAGCGTTTGTATTAAGAGTATACCGAAGGAGTTCTTTAACTGGCATGCTTTGGAGCTAAGGAAATTTCTTGGTAGTTCGGTGAATGAGAGAGTTGGCTGAGTTGATAGGAAGTACGCTTGGCTTGTTGCTTTAGATAGATATTCCATTAATAAAGAGAGATTAAGGAAGAGGCTTCTTTCACCGAAGGGAGCGATGGGCGAGACAGGAGCCCGAGCGCCAATAAGAGAAGAATTGAATCCCAGAAATAAGAAAAGGGATGCAAGCTGATGAAAAGAAGCCTATATTAGATGCAAGCGACATTTCATATGCATTAGAGAAGAGGAAGTCTAGCAAAGAGGAGAAGTATACCAGTCCAAGCTAGTCAAGCTGTTTGTTGAAGTAGTGCCAGAAAAGGTTGGCGTATAGAGCATCGGTCGATAGGGGGTGAAGCTAGGAAGCAAGAGAAGAGGGCTGCCATTAGCTTAGCTGCAACTCCTACTTCCGAGACGATAGGAATGGATGCTGGGGAAGGACACTCTCCTTCGAATGAGACCTTTCCTGGGACTGCAAAGTCCAAAGGTCCCCACCCTAAGATAGGGGCCTCAGGGATAGGTCTCTTTGGCTTCCTTAAAGGAAGTGAAAAGATATTCTCACATAATCCATCAGTCACCCAGGCACAGCCTAAACTCTCGTCAAACCAATATCTGACTAAGGCCTCCATCAATATGGCTGGCCAACGGTCAGTGGCAGACTTGAGGTAAAAACTGAAGCAAGAGGTTTCCCTCTCTTAGGTTACGTAAAGGCTTTGACGGATCATATGTCCCGTCCATGGGGATGAGAGAGAAAACTTTCATGCACCAATCATGGTAAGGACGTAATAACCGTTGTTTGACATAGTTTCCTATGGCAAAAACCCTCCTCTTCCCAGATCCCTCAACACACATACCTAGACGCCCCCCAATTAGCGTTCCTGGGTGAACAGCATTTAGACCCTCCATGAAACAATCCATGGGGATACTATACGTAGGGTCCCTTGGACGAGAACGACCTAAATCATTTTGACTAATCGTTTTCCGGGTCTTTCGCAAACCGGATATATGCATCCCAGAGAATAGTGACTAAGGTGACATCCTACATGGATTGCCCAAGCGATATATAGATAAAGAAGCAGTCTTCGTTCAATCAACAAGGGCCGACAGGGAGCAATAAGCGATATAAATAGCTTCATTCTCTTATCCGCATGGTATTTGAACCAGGGCGGGGGCTACGAAATAAATAGATTGATTCTCTATCCCGGCCGGGGACTGAAACAAGGGGGGATGAGCTTGCCCAGAGGGCATTTGAAGATATCCCAAAGCGAAGCGAACACACCTCTATTTCATTCCTGTAAGACAGGGGGCGACATAAATCCTTCGGATTACCTTACCGCTATAGGAGTTCCGATAGCTTTAAGACAGGTGCTTAAGTTTTCTTTCAATCAACTACTCGTTTCAACCTCTTAAGCAAGGGCGACCAAGCAGCTCAATTCTTTACTTAAAGCCAGGCCGACCAAGAAGCTACATTGCTTTAAACAGGGAAGGGGATAGCGACCAAGAAGCGAAATTGACTTAATTCCCTCCCGCTAGCAGCTCAATTGCTCGATTCCCGGTGTTTGATTTCCAACCTCTTAATCGGCGAAGGGGAATCGGTACGGATGCAGTAAATCCTTTTTAGAAACTAGACTAAATGTAGTGAACGGAGTGACAGAGACTACTATCGAGAGCACGGAGTGAACGGAATAGGGGCACAATCCCACAGAGAAGAAAATCCTTTACTTTAGGGGGTTTATGCATTAACGTTTTCAGTTGCCGAGTCTTCCTCTCGTCAAGCAGGAATCATTGACGCTATTATAAGGCGCTCGAAGGCTTCGAGAACATATCCCGAGGATACTCGGGAACTCGGCTGTTTGGTTGTATTCGGTCCTCCGCACTCGACGGAATTTCATCCAGCAAACTACTGCTTCTTTGCTTACGCACTCCGGCTTTGAGCTTTGAAAGAGGCCACGGTCACGCTACCGGATATCGATGAGGGAGAGGAGCGAATACCAGCATAAGTAAGTAAGAGTTTCACCAGTGGATTGTCGAAGGAAGAGAGTGGGCGGTGGGTGAGTTTAGGTAGAAAGAGATAAGATCAATCTACAAGTAAGGAGAGGTATTTATAGGCGGAGAGCTTCAGTTTCTCCTTGCTGTCTTCGTCTTGTCCAAGTAAGTCATGCATGAATTTGAAAAAGGTTCTTCGAGCATGAAATTTCATGCCGCTGAGGAAACGTCAAGCAATGCAATAAGGGGTAGGATTCCACTGACTTGTGAAAGGATGCATTAAAAAGAAAACCATTTATGGTAAGCCTATGAGATTGTCGTCGATCTGCCTTATAACCTATTGCTTAGCGGTAGTCAACTTATCGGGCTCTGTGCCTAGCGGTAGAGATAAGCTGGCGGATTGGACTTATTTTCTTGCGTGAAAAAAAGATCTCTTCCCGGAACTGGTAAATCAAATATAAAAACAATGTAGGTTGGCACAGTTCTGTAAATAAGAGATGTCTCATCCGGTTGAGTTGTCGCAATCAGTCTTTCTCTTCCTGGTAGCAGTACGAATAGGAGATCCAACATGACTGTATTAAGCCTTAAGCAATCCGGGTTAAGTTAGCTCATTGCCAGAAAGCAAACAGGAGCTCGTACTTAGATCAGAGGACGCTCATCCCCTTTCTTGTTTGTGAGTAGGTGGTACGGAGGCCCTTAGCTTAAAGAGTCTTCCTTTAGAATAGAAATAACTAGTTTAGTTACGTGGTTCGATCTCCTAAAGCGTAAAGCGAAAGAAGTAGGACAAGATCCAATCTTTCTTCAACGCGGGTTGCTTATTCTCCCCCTATCCTTTAAAGCGACCGTGGAACCCTTATTTCAAGCTCAAGCCAACCTCGGTTTGATCCAGGCAGTCCAGTCCATTCGAGGCTATCAACAGTAGTTACTTATCGGGTCCGACCGCGTCTCATAGGGCTGTCCGCACCCTTAGTTGCCATTATGTTGGTCTCCGGGTTGACGCAAAAGGCTCCACCCTCAACCAAGTAGTCTCTAGTAGCAAAAAATCCACTACCCAACGGAGACTATCCTGTTTATTATCCTACTTTCCTTATTCCAGCAATGTCAATCGAAAGGGAGGAATCCACTCTCTAATCCACGCCCATCCGTGAGATGGAAATGGAACTAGTGGATAGACGATTCTTTCTTCTCCCTGAACATCGGGATCATTGGTTGAGAGTTCAGGGTGAGAACATGTTTACTGCCAATAGAGAATGAGATGTCTGTTTCCCGGGGTTGGGACTCCACTTCTACTTCTTCGCCAGATATATCGCGATCTGCGACAGGCGGATCACTTCACCATTCGGCCCATCAATAAAGTCATATCCTGCCACCAAAGCTATCCGGGGTTTCTCGCCTTCCTCATCCGAAGGCATCGTAACATATGTATCAACGATTTTAAGGTCGCTTTCTTGGGCTTTCATCCTTTTCAGCCTATCAGGAAGAGCTAGCCAGACTAATGACCGTGAGTGCGACGGACGGCACCCTGGTCTTGGATTAGTGCCCCTCCCTGCGAGTCTCTGTAGGAACTGTGTTCCATCTCGGTAAGTGTCAGCGGCTGTAGGAACTGTGTTTCCATCTCGGTAAGCTTGCCAACGCCATCGCCAACGCCAATCAACGTCAACATCGAACTCGACATGCATCGTGTAACCTAACCTCCATTGTGTAACCCAACCCCCATCTAACCTCATCGTGTGTAACCTAATTGTGTGACTTCTTTCTACGTGTCTTCTTCTCTGGTGAGTACTATCTGTGTAGCTGCCCATAGAAGTAGCCCCCCCATTGCTTAGGCCCATTGGATTTGTCCCCTTCTATTAGCCCCTCCCTCTCCCTGTGAATAGGCCCTTTTCGATTAGTCCATTCAATTAGTCACCAAGCCCATTTGAATAGCCAAGTAGCCGAGTAACCAAGCCACAGTGGATTAGCCGAGCAGCCCATGAGCCCAAGCCGAGTAGCACAGTCCAAGTATCCCAGCTAAGGTAGTAACTTGTGGGGTGGCTCGCTCAAGGGTAGAGGTTGTAGGGTTGAGTGTCAATAACATGGGGTCCTTATCTTTCCTTTCTTTCCTTCCTCTGGTCCAGTGTTTAGGGGGTCCTTTTCCTCAATTGGGTATCCAATTAAGGGAGCCTTCTCCACCGTTCTTTCCTTTCGCCCGCAATCAATCAAGAAGCAGCGAGGCTACAAAATCTCAAGCAAAAGATTCAATCCTGGCGATTATATATAAAGTTCATGAAATGCCAATTTTCATAATAGAAAAGTTCATTTGAATACCCATGATGATACAGGTGGATTTAGCTAAATCAAAATAGCGAATGCGAAAATGATATCTAATTTGTTCCAATTTCACTTTGTGCCTTCGCCTAACTTGGTAGCACTAAATCAAACTCTAAATCCACCTGTATCATCATGGCTACCTTCCTCGGCTCCCTGACTGTGACTCCCTTCCTAGCGTGAATGAAATATCCTAAACAGGTGCATTGTAAGTAACGCCTCTTTCTTCTTAGCATTGTTCCGAACCGTTAAGCCAAGCCAAGCTGAGTATCCGGGGATCCAAGCTGAGTATCCAAGTCCAACTAGTCTATCCCAGGTAAGATATAATTTGTGTTCCCGTACTGTGTGCCATACTGTACCGTACCGCGATGTCCAGAGCTATGTGGGTATAGGTTCGCTTAGTATAGGTTCCTGACTAGAGGTTCATGCTGGGCCTTCTCGCTCATACTGCCAACAGGCTACTACGAACCTTGGATCGACTCCTGCGACTAGCATCATCTACCGGGGACTATGACTCTTTATTGGATTGACTGATCGAGTAGCAGCATGATTCCTTGCATTGAATCCTGGATGACCACTTGGCATGTACCACTCACTGGGATGGGTGGATTGAAAACTGATCACGTACACCAGGTGGGCACGGCTTATTGGGCACGAACTAGAGCTTAATGCACTGAGTATAGCATCCAATGAGTATCACTTCTTTTAAGCACTGACTGACCCTTCTAGGCACTGACTGTATCAAGCCTGGTTTCTAAGCATATTGATTAGCCAAACCAATTAGCCGAGTCGAATAGTCCAGTCAAAAAGCCCAGCCCTGTATCACTCAAAGAGGATCCAAGCTCATTCACCTCGTCCAACCCTGGCTTAACTAGTCTGCTGGGGTGCAAGTATATAAAGTGATGAACTTGGACATCAACTGGGCGTTCAACTCGAGGCCAACTGGCACTGACCGGTGGGTAATGAGAGGCTTATCGGTTCACAGACAGACAGACAAGAAGGCAGTGGACCACCACCCCTCCTCTCGGAAGATGTGGCCCCTTGAAATGGTAACGCCTTTCTTGTCAGATGTGGCTACATATTGGGCCATGAGGTGGGTATGATGGGGACGTGTGAGAAGGATCAGCATACGTTTCATTTCTACCTACCTCCTCCGCTGATCTACTTCTAATACTAATGGTCTGGTGTGGTCTTATAGGATTACAAAGCATGGGCTAAGATACCCAAATGTCCATGCGGCGTCAATCTTTTATATCCTCCGCGGCTATACGATGAGCCTGAGGTCATCTCTCCCGATGCCAGCTCAGAAGAAGGTTTTTGGAGAGCACGCACATATTCTCTTAGGCTATCATGCAGTACCTTTTATGCCTCACTTACGGGCTAGCACGTAATCGCATAGTGGTGGGTTGGCTTCCACCATCTATCCCCTGTGTGATTGCTTGTTAGCTTATTACCGGGTAGTGGGGCTTGTTTGCAGCTGCTGGTAGAAAGACACGCCCCTGTGGGAATATATATTGCGAAAACGGAATGCCGTGATGGTTACGCAATGACTGGTTCGACTCCAGTGTGTTCCCGTCCCCCAGGTGAGTGTGTGTGCGTATACCGGTGTATCTCCCGTATCCCCAATAGTTCTCCCATGCAGGAGTAGGTAGGGATGATTATGCAGGAGTAGGAATGCGTAGTTAGACCACGCATGAATGAAAAGTGCACCACATTGACAAGTCCTGCCCCTACCGAACAGAAGAAGACAGGGGCACGCTTCCTCTCCCGTTGGTCGAGCCATGCTTACGCTTCCTTTCCTTTCAACCCCGAATCTGCCTCTTTCCTCTCCTTATCAGTCGAGCCCCCTGTCGGGTCCTTGCACTAGGAAGCGCAAGCCCCTCCGGGACCTTGACAATCCTGCAGGTCATTTATGTGCTCTCAAGGCTCGACCAATCCTAGAGACCTAGACCTGTTAGCCCCTTATACTACTTTCATCATCCATGCTTTGTAGCTACTGCACTAGACTTATCTTCTCGGGACAGACAGGATGGATTCACTCAGCCAGCTTACAGACAGTATCACATACACCACACCATCACTATGTATCCACCTGAATACCTAGACCCGCTTCTATCTATAGACTGAATGAATGCTTAGGAGGGACAGCTATAGACCGGGAATCAGATTCAACTTCCGACTAGAACTTTCTTGAATGAACTGTTTCGCTTCGCACCTCTTGCTTTAACTAGGAATTGGGGCGGTATACAGCACTAGGATATTGACTATGAAATGAATGATTCTTGGTACCCTGTATAAACCCTTCTAGGTATCACATATTACCTCCTTGTTCGGCCGAACCTTGATATGATTCATCCATTAGAACCCACTGCAAGAAATAGGCCTTACTTGCTCTTTCATTTCATGCATGCTACCTATCACCTGAAGACCTAGACACATGTTCTACCTATATCACTTACTTAATGAATTGCTTAGGAGGCACTGCTTAGAACTTCTCTTATAAGGACCACCGGATCAACCAACCCTTACCCTTGACTTGATTACTGCCTTACCGAACTTAGTAGAGTGCTGCCTGCCCTTACCAACCAATTCATTCAGCCAGGAATGCTCAGTTAGTGGGTAGACACTATTGCTATTGTTGGGCGGAGGAGACAGGCGCTTTACCCGGCCAGATACTTTTTCTTAATTAAGGACAGCATTGCTACGATGCGCAAGCAGGCTCGACCATGAGCCCCCCCACCCAATAAGTAAATTGAACCTTTAGATGCTGGAAGGATGAATGTTTTACCATGCTACCAACCACCTGGACACCCACTTTGATAGACGACCGGCTGATCTGAACTTAGATATTGCAGGCTTGCTTAGTTAGTGGGGTCCGTGGGCACAGCATTGCTACCTTTACTCGCATTACTTAAGTGTTACCACCAACCTAGATTTACGACTTACCCCACTTAGGAATCCCCAAACTTACAGCGTTGGACGGACGGGGCTTCCCATAGAGCTAGCTTTTTGACCGCCTTCCAGACAGCAGAGCATTCACAGGAATCACACTTGCTGAAAGGAAGGACAGATGGTGGTGCCACTATTCCTATTGTTCCGGCCGAGCCTTGCCCAGGATACGATTCAGAATTACCAACTGCTTGAGAGGAAGAGCCCTACTTGTTGCACTTTTCTTTGACTCTAACAACCCACCTTTACTCACCTACCTGAGACTCACTTATCCTACCTCATACCCAACCTAGTGCTTCAGGTAGTTCAACAAGGTAAGCTACTGACTCTGCCACTACTAGGTCACCTGGTCCGGAAGCTGCCTTAGCTGCAGTTTCTACCGCCTCTATTGCCTTTGCCTCTCTCTGTCTCTGCTTTAGGTGGTCCTAGAACTGGATATTCAATGCGTGAAAGGAAGGTCTAAGTGGAAATTTGATCTCCACCAAATACCAAGCCCGATGCTAGTGAAAACCTAGGTGGTAGTTTCCCATATGTGGTGGCTCGTTCTCCTTCATGTGGTAGTTCGCCGTTAGGAAGTTCTCTATCTATTATGTAGTTCCCCATCACTAGGTGGCTATCCATCGCTAGGTGGTTCTCCACGTGGTTCTCCTCTAGATGGAGGCAGTGTCACTTATAGGCTAGTATGTGAATCTGGGGACAAGGTAGGCTTCTATCTGGGGGCAGATCCAAATGCATATCCCGTATGACCAGCTAGCTTAGGATCAAAGATGATGATTATTTGTGGAAAGTGGCCGGATGCTTAACCTTGACCACCGGAGATTTAGATGCTCGACTGCTGAAAGAAGATGGAAAGCCGTATGAATGGTTCCCCTACCTCACCTGGCCGAAAACTTGGAAAAGTTAGATCATTATAGCTAGATTTCCCTCTGCTCCCATCTCTTACAACACGGAATGACATCGCTAGTAGGGTATTATATCGGAACAACTTGACTAGGAGCATCATAGGATGTTAGAAAACGCGCATATGCTGAAACATCTCTACTTAGAACATCTCCAATTGTCGGAACTAAGCTATTGTCGAAACATATGGAACTACTGGTTAGGGCACTCCAACTGGACCCGCCTCTGACACTGATGTTAGTGGGTCAACCGCCTCCTCTACCTCTGTTTCCGTCTTTGCCTTTGCCTTGACCTCCTCTGCGGGTTCCTTATCTGTATCTGTACCTAGCACTGAATCCGCAACATCTAGCTCTAGATCCAAGTAGGATCAATTTCATTTGTTTCTTTTGAACCAGCAGAAGATCCCCCAGCAGCTCAAGTATCAGTAGTGGTTGATACGGTTGAAGTTGAACCGGCATCCTCGTCATCACTTCCAGATCGAAACCCAATAGCAGTTTCACCCGTTGATCCGGAACCACTAGTAACCGTTTACATAGAGTCATAGATTCGAGAGACGATTGACCGAAATGAAAACCTTAAACCCTAGATGAAAGAGAAGCTAGCACTGAGATTTGCTCTCGATCCAGCCAGAAGGAATGCTATTGGGTGAGGTGCTGGCTTTCAATCATGATAAAGGATGCCTCTGCCCCTGCGATTGGTTCTTCAACCCTTGCTTTTGTGGGATCAACTGAGTCCGCTAAGTCTGCTTCAACAAGAGAAAAGCTGGTTATTATACTCGATTTGGAACTTATAGAACTGGAACTGAGCGAGGTGGTAGTGGTAAAGCCGTTACTGGACATGGATCAAGTGAATTAATGGATGAACCGGTGCAACCCCAATTGCTGCTGGCTATCGATCTCGTTCAACTGAATCTGCTTCGATTGGATTTGAATCAAGAGGATCTGAAATTGACTCTGTCACTAGATATGCTTTACGTAGATTGCTTCTCGAGGGTCCGCTGGATTTGGATCCGTTACTTTGACTCGATCAATGAAGTCAATTGGTGAAGCTGTAACATCTGCTCGAGCTGCATCTGGATATGGAACGGGCCATGCCCTTTTTCTCTGCACCTGCCTTTGCGGAATCAACTTTCATTCAGTATATTGACACGGGATCTATATCTCCCAACTACTGGGACTGGCTCTCTCACTCGAACTGGGACTGGTGACTAAGCAACTGGATCAACGGATTCTGGGTCAACAACCGGTTCAAAGGATGCAACTGTTAGGTAAACTTCAATGGGCGTTTCAACGGGTGCTACTTCAATTGCTTCTGGGAAAACAGGGTCATTAGCATAATCAACCGGCACATTCACGGGTTCTCCCAATCAATCTGCTCGAATTGACTCAGATGCAACTAGCATTGCCGTTGGTGGTTCTCGAAATGAAGTGGGCTCTGCTACTACTCCTCGAAGGGACGGATGCAGGGACTCCAACAGGGTCTTTGTATTGAAGGACATAATAGTATGGTATAAGACCGGTCCTTGCTCCACTTCCTTCATAGAGTGGCTAAACCCCTTAGCTTATATAGATAGGAGCTCCTTACCGAGTCGCTTAGATAGTTGCGAGCGTAAAGACTGGTGGACAATACCGTTAGCCCCCTGTTGCCTTTACTGCAGCGATCTGAGCTTCTAGGTTTTCAATGGTGAGTGAAACTGAAATCTTTGTCTATTTCTATAATACCACCTATGCTCTAGCTCCCACCTTTGGCTCATTCATCCGAGGTACGATCTTGCTTTCGAACTGCCTATTATTCCGCTTTTGCTCGGTCAAATGCAACTGCTGGAGCAACTAGGTCAGCAGCTACCGAAGCTACTAGTTCATATGGTATTGATGGTGGTGCGACTTCAATTTGTGCTGGTGATGCTTCCTAAACTCGGTCACCTACCTTAGCCTTAACTTTAGGTGACTTTGCTCCTAGGTCAACTGAATGAACAACTAGCTTTGGATCTTGACCTGCGTCTGGATCAACTGCTTTTGAAACGATTGGTACTACTGAAGGATGGGGGCAATGGTATCTATTGTTTTTGGTTGTTACGGTCAGCTCTCTCCGGAAAGAGGAGCTCTGGTGGCATTGCTGGGCTGGAATAAGGCTCCATTTATGGCGTGACTATGGGCTTCTCTGCTTGCGATGGGGTTAGGTACTGGGATGTTCTAAAGTGGGGTCAAATCGGGGTCGGAGGGAGGCTATAAAACACTGGACCTTAAACCCTACAAGGGATACGCACATATAGAAGCTAGGACGACAGGAGGGAACGTGGGCACGGGATCCTTATCTAGGCGAGACTATGGCTCTCAAACTGAAAGGAGTGCCTAAGCTTTTCAACAATACGGGCCCTTCACTTCGCCCAATAGAGAAGGCGGGAGCATAAGCATAGGTAGCAAAGAAAAGCGCATAGGTGGGGACAAAGCCCAGTAGAACAGAGCCAGTGAAAGAAGAAGAGGCACCAAAGCAAGCAGAGGCACCACCAGTGGCTAAGGTAGCTGAATCTACAGCTGCATCAAGGTAGCTAGCTGGGCTTGGATATGCTAGTGCTCGTGCTACTTTTCGTGCTGCTTCAACAGAATCCACTACGGCTGCTGCTGGCTATGGCTCTATATATGCTACTGAGTCCACTGGGTCAACTACAGGCACTACTGCTTTTGCTCCTGCTAACCTTGCTTCTGCTTGATCAGCTCCCTTGGCGGAGGTTTATTCTCCCTACTAATTTGGCCATTTTAGCTTGGCGGAGGTTTTCAAGATTCTCCTCTCCCTCTCCCTTATGGTCGAGCCCCTGACGGACCTTATGGTCGAGCCTGCTTACGCATCCTCTCGATGGCGGCCTTATAAGTCGATCACCTATTTGACTTACTTTTTGATCAGCTCCCTTGGCGGAGGTTTATTCTCCCTCCTAATTTGGCCATTTTAGCTTGGCGGAGGTTTTCAATATTATCCTCTCCCGGTGGTCGAGCGTGCTCCGCATCCTCTTCAATTTACTTATTTGCCCCTCAAATAAGTCAAAAAATGGTCGAGCCCCCTAAAGGGTGATGGCGGCCAGTCGAGCCTGCTTGCGCATCCTTATCAGTCGAGCCCCCTGTCGGGTTAGGGTTTACTTATTGGGTGGGGGGCGGTGGTCGAGCGTGCTCCGCATCCTCTGATGGCGGCCCTCTTCAATTTACTTATTGGGCTCTCAAATAAGTAACTAAAAGGCGGTGGTCGAGCACCTAAAGGTCCTTATTAGTCGAGCGTGCTACGCACCCTGACGGACCTTAAGGTCCCGGAGGGGCTTGCCCTCAGAAGCGCAAGCCAAGAATGCTGACTCGCCGTAGGAAGACTTTCGTAGGTGGGATGCCGTAGTCTGGCATGCTCGTAAGTAAGGTGTGATGCTTAACCTGGTATGCCTGTTCATGACGCCTCATTATATACGTAATTACGCGATCGAAGAATTGATCAAATAATTGAGATCAATTGGTTCTCTAACAAAGTATAGTGCCAGATGGATCCACACCCCGCGCTTTTCTCTCTCTGAACCGACTCACTAGCAGGGGCTTCGCTAGCTAAACTGATAAGGCGCTATCGCTAGCACTTTCTCTCTCTGAACCGAAGGCACTCCCGATGATGCGCTAGTTAGGATGCGAAAGCAGGCTCGCCCCCCTCTCAAATAAGTAACTAAGGCCGCCATCGCTCCGCCGCTCCATGACTGGTTAGGCTGCGCTAGTAAAGATGCGCTGGTTAGGACGGGCTTTCTCTGACTGGTTAGGCTGCGCTAGTAAAGATGCGCTGGTTAGGCTGCGCTGGTAAAGATGCGCTTTCTCTCTCTCTGAACCGACTGGATCCACTCCCAAATGGTTAGGGCTTCGCACTCAACTGATAAGGATGCG
>Ga0115851_100640_pt1 | contig 16432 bp, 14 predicted proteins | sample InSIn2gowninarea_FD_83865 | JGI IMG/M metagenome (GOLD analysis project Ga0115851, IMG submission 83865)
AAAAAACATGTTGTCTTTCTAGCTCAATTTATTTATTAAAAGGGGTTTTTTTTTAGAGAGATAAACTCTCTATCTAAAAACAAAACCAATTTTACTTAAGTAAAAATGGTTTTGTCTTTCGGACTTTTTCCCGCGATATAAAAAGGGTGTTTTTTTCTAAACCCCTGTAATGTTACGGGGGGTTTTTTTTTTAACCGAGAGAAAGATATATTTCTTTATCTAATATAAAACCTTTTAACTCTCTCTACAGGTTTTTGCGATATAAAATAGAAATCATCTAAGATTTTTTTTTGTGAGAGAGAAGATACATATATAGCCCTCTCCCTCTTGAAATTTTACTCGAATTTAGAAAATACAGTGAAGTTGAGAGGTAAAAAAAAAAACCCCCCCGTATTATATCTCAATGTAATCTAGAAAGAGAGATAACCCTTTTTAATAAACACAGATATAAATATATTTTAAAAAAACCCCCCCCACAGAAAAACCGCTAAAAGGGGTTTTTTTAAAAAAGTGTTATGATAAAAGATCCAAATAATCAATTATTCTAGCGATATTATCGCTAACTTTTAGTAATTGATCTAATTGTCCATTTGCTATATCGTATTCTGCTTGTTTATCTGCTATCTCTAGATAAGAAGCCTTTTTATTTTCTAATTCCGTAACCTCATTATATAAGGAATTAACCTCATAGTCTTTGGCTTTAATCTCTTGGGCTGTTTCCATAGCACATATCTCATCTTGTGTGGTTTTTATTCGATCTGCGTTTTGATTAATTTCCGAAGGAGAAGCCATTTTTTGTTGTAATCGCGAACTATCCTCAATATACCCAGCCAAATCGTGTTTTCTTTCTTGTATAGCGTCATTATAATCTGGTGTATCCCCTCTTTCACTATATTCATTTCCTGGTTCAGCTTTTTCCTGTATATTATTATCTCGTTTGTTTTCATTTTCTGTTGAATCATTCTCCTCTATAAAAACTACGTAGATAGAATCTATGGTGTTTAGAATCGAAGAGAAAAATGTGAAAACTAGAACAAAGAATAATCTATCTATAGATAACATATTTATAATAGTAATTTTAGTCTTGAATAAATTATTAATATTAGATATAGATCTCTCTAGATTAAAAAAATCTCCACCGGCAGATAATGCTACTTTGCAAACTAGTAGTTATAAAACTATAATTATGGTTTGTTTTTAATGGTTTACTATTATCTAATGTAGAACTTTGTCCCCCCTTTCTATTTATTGATATAACTATAGCACCTACCATAGCTAATAATAATATTAAAGAAGTAATAATTAAAAAGATAAATAAATTAGTATATAATATATTACCAATACTAGTTATGTGATTAGTTTCTACCATCGTAGCATCTCAGGTTTTACTAGACACGCTGGCTATATAAGAAGCTGGAGAATTATCTAAAACTAGCTTAGTTATATCTAAGGTTAAATCAGAGTTTTTAACATTAAAAATATTCGAGATAAAATCTTTTACAGAAAACATCATATTACTAGATAATAGGTCAGTCACAGATACACAGTAAGGTAATATGTCGTGCACCGGAAAATTAAAACAGATAACTGCTAATATCGCTAAAAATACACTGTTATTATTGTCAGTTAATAATTCTGATATTCTAACATTAATTAACATTAATATAAAAAGGAATAAAATAGACACAGCACCAACATACACTAATAGATATGATAAACCTATAAAAGATAAACCTATCATCATTAAGTATACTGCAATACTAAAAAAACAAACCGATTAAAAATAATACAGAAAAAACTGGGTTTTTACTAATTATAATAGAAATACCAAACAAGATGGTAATTAGACTTAAATAGTCTAGAAAAAAGGCTTTAAAACCATTAGTGAAACTTTCAATTAAAAGATTTAAATACATATTATTTACAAAAAAATTTATGATTTCTATCAAAAAGAGCGGTTACATCATATAATTCATTCGAAGATAGATAAGTCTATCGATAAAAAATAAAAATGAAGGCAAAAAAACTCATTATCATAAGTTTAATTAAAAAGCTATTATAATTTACCTCTATCATAAGATATATATAATAAAATAAGCGATAAACTTTTTGAATGAGATAATTATTAAACCAGTCTAGAGCTCTAACCTAGTACTGCTAGAATGTAAAAAAATACATTCTAATAATGGGGCGAACTGACACGTTATAATATCCACTCAATGATTTGAGAAAGCTAAATCTTTGTTTCATATCCCCGTATTAAGAATATAGATAGATAGATAGATAGATGTTTAACTAGAAAAAGAATAGAAATTGTCACGTGTAGCGGCTTCGGCAGTAATTACACCACCGGCTATTGAGTTAATCTATAAGATATTAATAGATATAAAAATTATAAATATACTAAACCTGGTGTTTTTTTTTTACATATGTAAATAAAAAAAAAACTCTCTCTAAATCTATCTATGTTAGCTAAAGAAAATTATTATATAGATATAATTCCTATCCTAATGTTTTTTTCTAGAGAGAAAACTTAGGATAACATTATTTTTAGGTGAGACATTGTGAGCGAGATTACTTATAGTGAGGTTTTTTTTATAGATTATACATGTAAAAACACAGGTTATAGAATATGAATTTGAGTGGTGTGCGATTTTCTAGGGTTTTTTAATGTTTTTATGGAGGTTTAGAGATAATATCTTTTTTTATAGATAAAAAAACCTCTTTTAAAAAAAAATCCCTTTTAAGAAACAAAAGTAAAAAACTAAAACGTCATGAGAAAATAAATATTACAATGTAAATTTGGGTTTGTGTACGGAATTTTTTGGGAGCTTTTGGGAGGTTTTTTTATCTATAAAAATTATTATTTTTTCTAAAAAAACCTTTATAAAACTCGAAAAAACCCTTTTAAAACCCGAATAAATTAGGTGGTTATCGGATTATTTTTCTCATAAGAAAAGTAAGAATTTTTCTAATGAGACTGATTCTATTGAGATTGGCATAGAACTATGTAAAATTCCACATATTTCTGAACATTGCAAAATATATCTACAATAATTTAATGTAATGAATAATTTTTTATTATGCGCTTTTTAGAAAGCAAAAATATAATCTTTATAAATCTTTCCGTGTTTTAAACAAATATTTAAAGTTTTTCTGTCTAATTTGATGCTTAAACTATCAAAGTATTTAATTGTATCCATGATCTTTTCAAATTCTTTCTCAAAATTTTCTCCTTTTACTAATAGAGGTTTATTTTTTCTATTGACCTTTAGAGCGTCAGCATCTGTTTTTAATTTTTTATATTCATCAATAATTAACCCTAGTTTTTCTAAATTACTAGAAAAAGCTTTATCTGAGTATTTACATAACAAATTATAAAACACTTTTTCATTTTTTATATATTTAGTTCGAGTCTCTCTTTTTATAGTTAAACCTAATTCTCTTAAATACTTAATACAAGAGGTTAAACTATCAAAATTTAAACTATCACCCTAATTACACCTAAATGTGTTTTCTGTTTTAATTTCTAATACAACTGGGATCTTTCTACGAGTCCCTAATAAATACATATCTAGTCTTTCTTTATGCATTATACATCTTAATTGTTCTACAGAAATATTCGTGACTAAACCAGTAGGAATAGGATAGCTTAATAATAAAAATTGCTTAAGAGATGGTATTTTGGAATCCACAAACTTTTTACTGGTTTCAGTATGTATTTTTAAGACTCTTTTTAACTCAATTTTAGATTTAGCGTGATAGTAAACAAGATTCCAGGTTAGATCATAAACATACACAGCATCACCTTTTGAAGAACCTGGATTAACAAGTTTTAATGTATTCAAATTAAATTCTTTATTTAATAAATAATATTGTTCTAAAATTAAACCGTCTTGATTACTAAATTTATTGCTATCTAATTTAAATATTATTAATTTAAAACCTTTGAGTTTAGAACGAATAAGTAAAGGTAAAAATTTACCAACTAAAGCAAAATCTCCTTTAAAATAGTAATCCATTCTACGTCTTAGTAAATTAGATGAACCTGTATATTTCTGAGCTGTGTTTTTATGTATAAAGATATATACGACAGAAAAGCCTTTATGTTTAGATTTACCGGTTAATTCAGCTAAAAGTTTATTATTTTCCGCAGTATGTATAGGAAGATCCATTTCAACCTGTTTAACTTTTAATAATTCTTTTAATTTCGAGTTTGTAACTAGGAAATTTTGATTTAATAATATTTTATTAATTACTGATGAACTAGTAGGTTTACCACTATTGATATGCTCTAACGCTAAACACTCAGGATTATTCGCAAATAATTTAACTGAAGTAAAACACCTAGTTAGCCATCTAGCGATTATATAATCTGACCGTATAGGTTTATCAAATATAAAGCTATTATTAAAAACACTTTTATGGATTGTATCATGCAAAACCTACAGTAGTTTTTAGCCTAGTTGATAAAGGCTTTAGGGGTTTTGTTTATACGTGAAAAAATTTTTTTTTTACATTAAAAAAGAAGTTTAGCAAACCATTGTAGAATTCCCTAAATATAATTAACGAATTACTATATTTATTTTACAAAAAATATGAATAAATTTTCACCTTTTTCTGCCTCTTTTCAGAGGGGGGCTGACTATATCTTAAGCATTATTAATACTAATAATACCAACCACCGTTTAGTCGATGAACTGCATACCAAACATAAAATATTAGGTACTTGGCTGCGGATTGCCCATTGAATAATAAATCTTGATTTTACCGTACCACGAGTCATTACCTGTGCCATAAGTTATGTTACCATACTTACTTGGTTAAGATTCCTTTAGGGGTTTCCCGCAATTTGATGATTTTTAACCATAGGTTCACTACAGTTTCGGCCATTGTTCAATAAGACCGTAGAATGTACCTTCTCTATTAATAAGAGCAGAAGCTTGGTTTAATCTTCCTGGGTAAGCATCAGCTTTAATACCTAAAGCAGGACAAGCGTAAGAATGGATAACATCACCACTAGTAACTATAAATCTAACGTGTGTTATTTCTGGAATTATTACTCTTTCATCTACATCTAACATTCTTAATGCACCGTCCTCTAAATCAGATTCTGGTACTAAGTAAGAATCGTATTCAATAAATTCACCGTCATTATCTAAGAAATCAGGGTATTGGTAACTTCAATATCATTGATGCCCTTCTATATAAAGTGTCATGTTAATATCACTAACTTCATCCATTAAATATAATAATTTAAAAGATGTGAAAGCAATAAAAATTAAAATAAGCCCAGGTGTAACTGTTCAGATTAATTCAATTAATGTCAATAAACATAAGTAGTTTCGTACTTAATTGGACTATATCTTACCATATATACTTGGTTTTCACGTGTAGTCTCTGAGGATCCCAACACCAGTATAAAAGAATGTTTAAAAATACGTATCTTCATATTGCGATACAATGAAATCTAAACTAAATACATATTTAGGTGGGTTTCCTGCTGATAATCCATTGTACATCTTTTAGGGTTATCACTGATAAAGCATATATTTATTATGTTTATAGTACCTAAAAGCTTTAGGAGTTTCCAGCATATAGTGAAATTTTATTCCTAGTTTTTTTAAGTTTATTTAGTTTTAAGCGGTTTAGCTGTAAATTTATATTTGTCTTTAAATATTTCGCCTGAATTTATATACCGTGTAATAGTAGCACTACTTATATCTAAAAACTTAGCTGCTCTTCTTATTGAAACAAAATTACCTATTAAATTAAACCCTTTTGAATCACATTTTTCATGAATATAAACAGGATAACCCCTAACTGCACTCATGTTTAATAGAGTTTCTTCAGAATGTTTTCTACCTAAAGCCTTTTGTCTCATGATCGATTTACTTTGTTCGTCATGTATTTTACCAAATAAAGGGTTTTTTACTCCGGTTTTTTTTAAACTCATGATAGCTTTAGTCTCCTCAGTATGAAGACGACCATAAAGAGCAGATCTTTGTTTAATATAAATTCCCTTTAAAGATTTACTCTTTTGGCTTTTAGTTTCTTGGTTATGTTTATATCCCAAACAGCTAGAGGCAGTTTTTAAGAGATTGTATCTAGGGGTTAGTTTATCTAGATAATATTGTTCTCTTTTGGTTAAATCTGCTCTATCGCAATATTCTAATATCTCCAATGAAAAATTAGAATATCCGTATTTAATTAAAGCTCTAGATATTACAAGAGTTTCTCTATTTTTTAAGTAACTAAAACTAAAATATTTCATAAATCTTTTGGCTAAATCTATGGATTGTCCTCTATATATATCATTTGTTAATTTATTTGTCCATTTATATATACCAGATTTACCTTTATTATTTTTAATTATTAATTCTTTCATTGTAGAGGTATCTAAGTAAAATTTCGGATTATAAACGTTTTGTTCACACGTTGTAGTGTACAAACGGTTATAATTCAGGTTATTATTCATCTTATTAAACTTAAAACACTTTTGAATAGGCACATATTTACCATGACTAACATATTTGTTACTTATAGCTGATTTAGTAAACACAAATTTAACTACTATAGAAGTTATTACTCAACCAACTGCGAATAAAATTATAACTAAATAAAACATTATATTATCGTGTAATTCTACAAGTGCTTCCATTTGTGGACTTGCACTATCTTGGAAATATAATCCTCAAGGTCTGGGTGCGTCACAATTCTCAACTCCAACGAAACATGATGTTAAAGTTAAAAAAAATGCTGCTGAAGATATATATCTAAAGCTCAAGCTTTTTAAAAAAAAACCCGTACTTTGAAGAGGTAAGCTTACAAATGAATGAGGTTTAGGTGGACTATTTATAGCTCATTCTATTGAATCATATGCTCTATTTAATAAACTTTGTAATGTATCAGTATAGAATTGACTAGTTAATCAGTAATATCTTGAAACTGCTTTACCTTCAACTAATTGTTTGTAGACTATGTATAAGAATAATCAAGTAGCTGAAACAGAGATTATAGAACCGAAACTACTTACTAAGTTTCAACCTGCAAAACCGTCAGGGTAATCACTAATTCTTCTAGGCATACCTTGTAATCCTAAGAAATGTTGAGGGAAGAATGTAACATTAACACCTATAAACATTACTCAGAAGTGAGCTTTACCTAGTAAAATGTTGTAATCTAATCCTAATATTTTGGGTATTCAGAAGTATCATGCACTAAATAATGCAAATACTGCTCCCATACTTAAAACGTAGTGAAAATGCGCTACAACGTAATAGGTCTGTTTCCATATTAGATAATAAATCGTCTATCTAACATAGATTCCCTTTTTATATGTAAATCTTCTACAATAAAAATACAACTTATAAGGGGATCGGACTATCTCTTTATTGATTCTAACAATTACTTTTAGAATCAAATACATTGCGTATAGTCTCTACAGATCAATCACTTACACAGATATACAGGTGTAAATGATAAACCCACGGTGTTGATTACAATATCGTTGCTGTATACTTGCATTAAAGTACATATTATAACTTTCACCGTTCGTAATAGAAAGAAAAATACTCTATTACGGATTAAATTTTTAGATAGTAAAAGGATATACAAAATAAAAATTTAATCAAGCAATGTGACAACACAACACATATATTAACAAGTAAACAGTTGTATATAAGCTAAAAACGTGATTAGGCTTATTTTAAAATATGATAATTTATAAATTTTAGATAAGATACTTTTTTATAACCCAACAAAGGATATTTTTCGAAATGTTCAAAAAGAAGTTTTCTAGAATGGGCATTGTATAAATCTAAACGGTAATACTGGAAATTACCGTCTTTTTTAGGTTTATCTTTAAGAATAGTGTTGTTGCTTTCAAAATATTGTTTTATTCAAGATAGAATATGTAATTCATCATTCTGTCCTATAGTAAAAGCACTTTTTCTTAAATGACCTTTTTCATTAAACACTAAAGAGAAGTTACCCTCTGCTTCTATAAAACCAGATAGTCAACCAGCAAAATATGACGGAAGATTTACCTGTTTACTTAAATTATCTAGTCTAAATTTTAGATTGCTATACTTATTGTTTCTATTTGCTATAAAGTTAGAAACATTTTTCTCTGTTAAACAGTTTAAAACAAAATCTAGTTGAGATTGTTTTCTTGCAGTTAATAAAGGATATTTCGACAGTATAACAAATACTTTTTGCAAATCGTTTTTATTACTAGCAATTCATGTAACATAACTATCTTTTCTTTCAATAACTACTCTACCTCCTATAGTTTGTTTTATTTTATTCAGCATTGTAACATTATTTGGCATATTTTTTAAAGAAATTATTATACGTATAATAATACTATTTGATCTGTTTGAATTCAAATTGCTTGTAATAGTACCATCTCCCTCTAATAATCCGACAAAAAATTGTTCTATAGACGTATTATCTTCTAATATTAAATTTTCATTATAAGCTAAATCTTTTTCACCTTTAGTTTCCTTTGCTGTTTTATTGTTAATTTGTTTATCGTGGAATGCAATATCTAATGATGCGTTAGCTAAAACAACACCACTTAATCCTCCTATAGTGAACATAAACACAAAACCTAATGCGTATAGCATTGAAGGTGTTAAGTGTAATGATCCTCCGTAACATGTAGCTAATCATGAGAAGATTTTAATTCCTGTAGGAACTGCAATAATTAATGTAGCAGCTGTGAAGTAAGCTCTTGTCTACTATTATTTTAGATTTAATCAGATTAAATCTAAAATAATTTTAAGCTATACGTTAAAAACGCTGAAAACAAAGCGCTTCGTTTTCGTTTGGACAGTATCTTGATTTAATGTTACACCGTACATTAAACCTCTTGCGTGCTTGTCTCTGAGGGTCCTTTAGTTGCAATACTTATAATTTTTTTTACTCCTTTATCTTCTAAATGTTTTCCTTCGCTTATCATAATATAGACTTTTCTAAATTTAAGGTAACTAGTATATTTACCTGCAAAAAGATTAAACTTATCGAAGTAGCTTATAAGACTAAAAGCTGTTTTGAAGCCTGTACTCTTATAACACCAAATGTTTGTATGATATTGGGAGAGATTTCCCATTTCTAGTCTTTCATACAAGAGTTGTAAAGGCAATTTATCGTTTTGTTTTAGAGAATATTCTAATCTTACGCTATAGCCGGTAGTGTGGGTTTTACTCTTTACAACGCTAATATGAAAACAACCGTCTGCTTGTGTAAAGCCAGCTAATCAATAATTGTCTAAGCTTAGGCTTTTTAAAGGAGGCAATATAGACAAATTAAAATGTTCAGTATAATTATGTTTCACGAGTTGGTCATATTTAAAGTTACTCAATAATTTTCCATTTATTAAACATAATATATTAAGTAAACCAGTTTTATTTTTACAAATATATCTGACCGCTTTTTTATCTTTAATTTTGTATATGTTACCATGTCCAATACGTTTTTTTATATAGTATGCTAGCGAAAGATCTTCTTCTGCAAATATAATATGTAATTGTTTAAACCCAAATCAACCATCTCCTTCGATTAGTCCCGCTAGAAAATAGCCGAAATCATCTTGAGATAGATGATTTTTATTTGCTACATGTTCAGATATAGGGAGTAAATTTTTGTAACTAGTATAAGTATTCTTAGTAACTGCCGTAGCTTTTGTACTAAAACCAAAGTTTCCTGCTGATTGTCCCGGCATAAAACAAAGTTTTCTTCCTTTTTGCAAAAAGTAGATTATTCCGAGCGCAATTAATACGAGTGGACTACTTATACAGGAGTTTCCAGCATATAGCAAGATTTTTTCCGTGAACACAAGTTTATCCACGTCCAGTCCAACACTGTACATGTGGTGAGATCAAACAACGAATCCTAATACACCAATTGACATCATAGCGTAAACCATTCCTAAATACTTTTCAATTTCTTGAAATTGGACCATCTCTTTGTCAACTATTAAACGAAACATTCTATCTATTAGACTAGTGTATATATAGACGAAAAACCGTCTAGATTAACTTTCGTTTTTTATCTTTAATTATAATACTATTTCAAGTAACCAAATAATTTTTTCATGCTTTACCTAATACAGAACAAGAGGTTGCCTTATGAGCATGTAATCTTCTTAATTCATAAAATTTATCTACTAGTTTTAACCTTTTAATTTTTTCGCTTCTACAAGGGTTAAGTTTAAAATAATCATTAGCCAACCGAATAATCTCATTTTTTCTAAAACAAGTTCATTTAAATGCGCCTTGTTTAGCCATAACATATATTTCACCTCCATATAATTTAACTAGATCATCTAGTAAAAACCTGTTTTTTTGACTTACAGTTATATACAATTGACCAGATAAATCGTTCATATATATACTACCGTCGGCATCAAAAAACCCGCTTAATCAACCATCAGAAAAGTTTAATGGTTCGTTAGGTTTTAATTCTATGTTATATAGAAGGCAAATTTTACCCAATTGAAGAATTCTGACTGGGTTTCGAATTAAGCCGTTTAAAGCATTTATTATATTTAATATACCTGTTTTGTGATGTAATCTATATCTTAAGTGATTATCCCCAGCACGCAATTTAATTGAACCACCATATTTTTGTTTAATTTGATATAAACAATGTTTATCTCTTAGCTCCATAACTATTTCCAAACTGGCATATCCTTTTTTAGACAGTTGAAAACAACCATCTCCGTCTATTAGACCAGCTAACCATTGGTCAAATTTAGCTGGCATATGTTTAGCTAAATTTTCATCATGGTTACAGTTAAGCTCAAGAGCCGGCTTAGTGGTGTGTGATATATTTTGCTTTATTTTATTTATTTCTATATTATAGCTTAAGCTGAACATAGCTATAGAAGTATTTATTAAAGATGTTGACAACAAACGTATGGCCTCTGAAATTCCTACTCACATGCTTAATCAAAAATTAATTCTTCTTTTCGATTTAAAGTTTTCACTTTGTGCTTTGGTTATCTGCGGATCGCCCAATGTTAATAAAATTTTTACTAGAAAGGAATCTATTTGATTGCTTATATTCTTAGTATTTATGAACAGCGAATTGTTATGGTTTGAATCAATACAATTCATGAGTTTCCTGCATATAGTTTGTTGCGTTAATTGAAAGCTTTCAATTAAAGAGCCATTTTGACCGAATACGCTCTTGTTTGAGCTTGCTGAAATGGTTGTACTAATAATTCCGAATCCAGGGATAATTAATATATAACAATTAGATCGATTAATTTAATAGTCATAAGATCTATTTAAAATTAATACTCAAGAGGTTTGCACCCTTGTTTGGACTATATCTTAAATCGTAGACTGTTTATAAAGTCTATTCATACTAGCTTTTAGTTTAGTAAATTTTTGGCTTCCAGCTTTATTTAAATGTTCTTTATCTTGAACATAGATATAAGCTTTCCTTCATTTCAAATAATTAATATGTTTACTAGATAACAAGTGGTAATTATCAAAATACTTAATTACTTTTCTAGCCGCTCCAAAACTGGTTGAGCCGTAGTAATAGAGATCTTGACTTTCTCTGTAACCTAAATTACCCCCTAAACAATGTTTTATTAAAAGTAAAACAGAGTTTTCTTTTTGATCAATTTGAAAATTTAATCTCACTTCTGTTTTATCATTTCTATCTATTAATTTAATTTGAAAGCTCGCATCTGCATCAGAAAATCCTGCTAATCAATGATTATCTAAATTATCACTAGAATTTTTTTCTAGATTAAAATTTTCACTGAAAGGTTTGAAATTTACATTGCTTAATATATTATCGCGAATCTGAATAAACTTACTGTTTGTTCTAAATTTACCATTTATTAGTCTAATAACGTTTTCTATTCCTTTTGCAGATGCTATTACTAGATTAACAGCATTTTTATTATTAATTTTTTGCACCTTTCCATACCCTAAACGTTTTTTTATAAAATATGCTAATTTTATATCTAAGATATTAAAGGTAATAACTATTTGCTGTAGACTGCTAATATGACCATCTCCATCAATTAAACCTGCTAAATAATGACCAAATTGCTCGTCATTACTAGGTTTTTGATGACGAGAGACATGAATAGATACAGATTTAACTTTTTCTATATTTGATACGATTTCGTTGCGTAGAGTCTCTGAGGTTCCAGCTTCGTCTATAGTATTATATACTAAAACTAGACTGTTACCTGCTGATTGACTTCATTGTTTTAAAATTTTTACTATGTCATATATGATGGAGTATTTAAAACTAAAAATCGAAGTGGTCCCAGCATACAGCAACGTTACGAGGCCTATATATTTAACCTCAGGATGTCCGAAGAATCAGAAAAGGTGCTGATACAGTAAAGGATCACCTCCTCCTGCTGCTTCAAAGAATGATGTGTTAAAGTTTCTATCAGTTAATAGCATTGTTATTGCCGAATTGTTATATTTAGTCTAAAAAAAAACCCCGAAAAACCAACAGTCTATAAAACATACACAAAATTACTCTCTAAATCACAGGTCTGCACAAACATCCAAAACCTCGACTAAGATTACCATTCTATTCTCTGCATCTGTCATGTTTTTTTCCTCTTTTTCCTCTAACTCGCTATCCGAGTCATCTTGGGCATCTCCGTGCTGTCAATTGGCTTTGTCACGTATACGCTTTTGATTATACAACTCTGCATCTAATTCCGCAGGGGTTTTTAGACGCATGCTCTCTTTATATTGCTGTAGTTCTGAATATTTTTCATCAGAACTAGATTCGGAATCCTTTTTCGCCTCAGAATTATTTTGTTCAGAGGATTTCTCGTTTTGAACAACTTCTGGGCTAACATATGAAGCAACAGAGTTACCTTCGGAACCATCAGATTGCTTAAATTTCTTATCAGGGTTTAATTCTGACTGAGATGTTTCGTTATAATCTGAATCCTCCGAATTATCGCGGCTTCTTTTAGTAAGTAAAACAGACAGTATATGCAAACAAAGAGGTTTAATCAAAAGATTACAAATTATACAACAAATATACAAAGCAATAGTCAAAGGTGTAGTTATAGCATAGCATAATAGTTTTACAAAACAGGTTTTTTTTTTTAAAACAGGTTTTTTTGAGATTAAATATACTTATGTTTAATTAAACACTCACGTGTTTGTTCGGACTATATGTTATTTATTTAAGTTGTATAAGCTTAAAACGAGGTATAGCAAAAATTTAATTCTGATCTAATTCAGCCCAAAATTAATCCTAACCGATGTTATACACCTAAAAGAATACAACAAATAAACTCTCGCATGTAGTCTCTGAAAATCCCATCTAAAATGGTTTTCTGCTGATTGAGTTAAACATATGTTTAACTGTTTCCAGCAAATAGCAAGATTTAGAGCCGGCACAATTGACAATGTATACCGGCTAAAACTGGTAATGATAATAATAATAAAACTGCAGTAACTACAACTGCTCATCCAAATAAAGCTAATTTATGTAATCTTATACCAGGTGCTCTCATATTTAAGATAGTTGTTATAAAATTCATAGCTCCTAATAAACTACTTATACCAGATAAGTGTAATGCAAAGATAGCTAGGTCCACACTAGGACCACTGTGACTTTGTATACTTGATAATGGTGGGTACATTGTTCAACCTGTTCCTGCTCCGTTTTCTATAGTACCTGCAAATAAGAATAGTAATAAAGAAGGTGGTAATAATCAGAAACTGATGTTATTTAATCTAGGGAATCATTATTTGACGAGTAAATCCTCGCTTAATTAATAAAAGAAGTAGTTTCCTACCTCCACGGACTATGTCTTCACCCATCATTAGCCGGCTAATGATGGGGCTTCGCGTAGAGTCTCTGAGGATCCTACTCATAATAAAAAGAATTACTTTGGTTTCCTGCATATTCTTCCCATGTATACATAAGTGTTACGACTAATTCAGTTAATAAATAACTTTAAAAGTAATTAAATTAAAAATTTAATTTACTCCAATTAGGTGTCTATGTATCTGTTAACCGGATATTTAATTCCAGATTCGAGAGATTCCATGCATATAGCGTAGTTATAATAGAGATGTTTACACATCTCCACGGCATTCCCTAATTTATTGTTAAACATGACTCGTTAAAAAAAAAACCTTAACTTATTTAAATGATCTCAATTAAACTCCGTTCTACTATTATTCATTTTACTTTTTAATAAGTCTATTTGAATAATACCAATAGGGCTGTAATGTTTTTCACTTAATATAAGTTTAACAGCTTCGCTTCAATCAAGGTAATCTAAATGTTTACTTGAATAAAGCGCAAATGAATCAAAGTAGTTTATAACTACTGTAAGAGATAGACGGGTTGAGGCTGCTAAAGTATAATATTCATTTCCTGTAGATATTTGTTTTCTAGTTAATAGATTACAACAGAGATATTGAGATATTTCCGTTAAAACATTGAAATAACTTAGGTTAGTTTTAGGATCTAACATTCTTTGTTCTATTCTTAATCTACAAGATATTTTTCTTTTTAGAGCTCCGTTTTCTCTTTTAGTATGTTGAATAGAAAAACTTCCGTCTGCATCAATAAAACCCGCTAATCAACTATCACTCTTAAGATTTCCTATTTTTAAAGGTAACTTTTCGAGATTAGCATTATGGTTTAGATTTAATCAGTCTATTAGTCCGACAATTGTTTTTAAACCTTTTACTGAAGATACCGTTAATACACATGCGTTATCTTTAGGTTTATATGCAACATGTCCTAATTCAATAAGACTAAGCAGCTTTTTAGCTAAAGGTGCATTTTTCAACCCAAAAGTTAGACAAAATCTTGGATTATGTTTTTTTGTAGTATTTTCTTTTGAAATTCAAATATGACCATCAGCTTCGAATAATCCTGCTAAATAACTACTGGTTTTTTTATTTTCTACACTAAGATCTGTTGCCGGTTTTTTTTCCTGTGGCATATATAACAAAGGGCCTTTTTCTTTTGCCATGTCAGGCCCACCCACTAATAAAGGTAATAAAAAGTTCCCGAAACCTCCGATCATTGCAGGCATACAATTTAAATACATTGTACATAGTACAATAAATTTTCATCAACTCTCATTAATGTTTGGACTATATCTTTACCTATAAATTTACTATTTATTAAGGTATTTCACGTAGAGTCTCTGAGGATCCTACTAAATATAAGTGTTTAATGCTTTTTAAAAGCCCTTATATACCTGGTTTCCTACTGATTGCCTAATCTTTTAAAATGTAACTGTGTTATACCGCTTTTCTAATAAGAAAGTCTGTATCACTAGTTTTAAAAGCTCTAAAGGTATTCCAGAATATAGTGAAAAGAAAGTAAAATATTTCTACTTTACCCGGCCATGCCCTGTATATGTTATAGATTTACTCTATAATCTATGAACCTTAAATTGATTTGTTAAAAGTCGGGAAAATAAGAAAGCATAGTTTAGGTGAGAATATCTATTATTAGAGGGTTTCCGGTTTAACCGACACGAGCAGTTTATTTCCTTCTTTCGATCTGTATAATTTAAAAAGTAAAAAATTAAACAGCTATTTATTATGACGTGATTTACACAAGAAGATTTTAAACAAAGAACATCTTGATTTAACACTAAGACCCAGTTTAAAGGTTTTAGCTAGTAAGGTAAATAATCTATGAGATTAGGCATGACAAAAAATAGAAACAAAGAATAAGGTTATGCCGTAAGGTATAAGGTGTTTATAAAGCAGATGTTATAAGTAGATTGTATAATCTTCTTTAAGTTTTCGAGTGATAACTCAATAGAAGACTTTATAAACTAAGTATTCAAAACACTTTTTAGGTGTATACTACCTTGTTCTAGTCCTGATTTGAACATTTAAGCTATTAAAAGTGAAAATTCTATCGATTTTTTTTTTCCTGTTTATATAATCGGTTACACAAAAAACTTAATAAATTAAAGGCTAAATATATAAACTAGTCTATGATCTTATTTTAAAATAGGTATATTATAAAAATAGAAATAAATCAGCTTTTTTCGACGGAGAAAAGAAACAAATCTAAATTTTATATTTGTTTGGCGACACTAGTGTAAACGGTTAAAACTTAGCCTAAAGCAAGACCGTCGGTTTAGGGTTTTTTAGATTTAGATATTATCTAAACTAAAAAACCTTAAGATCGCTACAGACTGGGTCACTGGTGGGTGTTGAATTATTATTTGATGCTTAATGTACAGTCGGGTTCCTCTTTTTTAAAAGACTAATTACGTACAATTAAAAGTATAAAAGAGTTAGGGTCTTATGATGATGGCAAAATAATACATTATAAGATTTGGGATTGGATTTTTCGGACACCCTGAGGTTAAATATATAGGCCTCGTAACGTTGCTGTATGCTGGGACCACTTCGATTTTTAGTTTTAAATACTCCAT
>Ga0115851_100641_pt1 | contig 16419 bp, 10 predicted proteins | sample InSIn2gowninarea_FD_83865 | JGI IMG/M metagenome (GOLD analysis project Ga0115851, IMG submission 83865)
CTATGTCTGCCATCTCCAACCCGACCTCAATATCAAACCATTCTCTATCGGTAATTTTTAATTAATCTATGACTAATTTCTTTTCCTATTGTCCATAATTATGTTTGCTGTCAATTATGGAATTTTGACAGTGTAGGTAATTTGTGATGTTGTTGGATGAATTTTGGTTTGGATTTTGAGAGTATTGCATTGTGAAAAATTTGTGTTAGGCTTATATGAATGTGCTCATGGTATATGTGGGAAAAGTTTATTGGTATATGTAAACTTAGTTTTATGGACATGGCAAAATTTTGTGGGTATGTGCATGGATATATTTGTGGGTATTGGCAAATTTTGACTTATGGAAAAATTTTGTTGGGTATGTGATATTGATTCTTGGAAAATTTGTGTGGTTATGATTTTGGCTATGTGAGAATTTATTTGTGCATGAACTTGTGGGAATTTTTATCTTGATCATGTAGGAATTTTTTCTTTTTGCATGGCCACAGAAAAATTTGGTAGTTGTGTATGGAGATGACAAAAATTTTGGTTGTGGTAAAATTTGGTAGTGGTGTCATTTTGGTGGGGCATTGATTTTTTGTTGTGGGACATTGACTTTTTTGGGTGCATGGGAATTTTTTGGACAAGTGGGTCTTGGTCACGGAAATTGATAAGCTAAACTTTTATGTTGCAGAGTCACAAGATTTGAGATAGTCTCCAAATGTTGTGTAAAGGTGTAATTTACAACTATGTGTTTTGTTGGCTTTTATTCTATGCCAAATTTGATTGTAATTTTACTCAATCTTTTGTACCCTGTATTTATTGTGGGATTTAATTTTAAGGGTTGTGTGATAGAGAGAGAGAGTGTGAAGACTTAAGCATTTGAAGACAGAAGAGTTTTCGCGGGTAGCTCGCAACTAAGCATCCTGCGAAATGATGCATGTGCCCTGCACATGACTGGAATGCAAAGAGTCAGGACAGATGGGGACAGCTGTGTTTCGCGAGTAGCTCGCGGGTAAAGCTTTCCCACGAGACACTCGCAAAACATTCTGTTTTGCTAGACTGTGCTATCTAATACACACTTTCTGTACCCACACTATATATACCCACATTACCCACAAAAGTTGAGGAGTGCTTCAGAGAGAAAACCCTAGCCACAAACCTTGAGAGTTAGAGATTGTTATACCCACAATCCTCTACACAATTGCTTGTGGATTTTCCTCAACTCCTATCTTTCCATATCCATATCATTAAGAGGTTGATAGCCCAAATACTTACCACACCCTTTCAGAGTGTTCAGTGAAAACTAGATCTATATGAATGAAATGCATGAAAAAGAGGGAAAACAAGATCTTACCAGTGAAAAGAAGATCAATCTTGGCCGAAAATTACTTGGGCAAGAGGTTTAGAGAGAGACAAAAGTGTTTGGAGAGGGAAAGACCTTTTTCTATCAAAAGAGATCGGATGAAATTAGAGAAAATATCGCGCCGAGCTATATATAGAAATCACGAATCTGAATGGATCGGGAGGTATCGAGAGGTGTCAAGATTTAATTTTCGACAAATGGAGCTATCGAGAGGTGTCCACTGCAAAGTGACCTTGATGGATCGAACAGCTATCGAGAATCTATCGAGCAAACAGAATGTTTCTCGATGGATCGAGAATCTGTCGAGAAGCTATCGAGACAAATTCTCAAAAGCTTTGATGGATCAAAATTCTATTAACTTTTATCGAGAAAGGAAGATCAAGAGGCTCGATAGATAGCCTGGCTACCGAGAGGTATCAAGAAGATGTCAAAATTGCTCAAAAACAGTTTTTCAAAGAAGAGAAAAACACAGATATGAATGCAATCAAGCATGCTACTCAACCAAATATCCAAAAATATTTTAAGCTCTCTATCAACAAGAAAATGTCAAGCATTTAGATCCAAAACACACACACACACACACACACACACACACAACAAGTCTAAACAATTTTATATTTTAAAAACAAGTCAAGATAGTTTAGTAAGCATACATTAACTCATGTATTTCTTGTGATGGCTAAATCACATTGTACCTGCACATGTATCAAGAGTAGCAAAGAATATTACGTGTTGTGTGTGAAAAATATCACAAGATTGCATAAGTGTCTACATGTTATGACAATTTGAGATATGAGAAAATCACTTTAACTCACACACAATCATAACTGCTTGATGGAGACTTTCACCTTCGAGGTACATCCTATAACTCCCACATCTCCTAGAAAACACGCTTGCAAACATATATAAAGCATTTTGATTCTTTTGCTTTTATTTTTCTTTGCATATTTTCTTTTGTAAGGCATATCATGCATGGGCATATAAGAGAGAGAAAAGAAATACACAATTATGTTAAGCTTTTGACATTGCATTTTTGCTATGCTGAAGCATACAAATGTCATTTCCAGATTGGCGAGCAACAGTGGTGAGATGGTTATTTATGCTTTTCTCTTAGGATTTTCTAGTCCTTCCCATCAAAAAGAGTAATACAAGTGTTAAGTACAAGAGATTACTTAATCTTACTCATCACAAACACAAGCCACAAAGCTTACTTGCTTAGTTATGCATATAGATGCTCATCTAAGTTACAAAAGATACAAAATTTATAAAACTTTACTTCAATGGGCATCCAAGGTACACAAGTACCAATGTACACAAAATACACACTGTTTTTGTATTTTTTTTTCAACCTTTTTTTTTATGAAAAACAAAATAAAGCAAAAACTAAAACCAAACAAACAAAAACATGTTAAACAAAGCAAAGCACTAGACTGACTCAGAACAAGAAAGCAAAACACACAAGTAATGCAAACACAAAAAAAGGAGAGATAGAGAGAAAAGTGACTAAATCACTTAGAACCTTTTTTCTTCCATAACTTGGAAAAACCTTTCCATTTTGCAAACCCTTGATCCGGCGGTGAGGGGAAAGTGTTAGGACATATGTGTTTCACTTGTTAGGAACATATGTCACTAATTTATGTAATTGGCTAATCCTTTGACAAAACGCACTTTGCTTGTATTTGGGTAGATCTAGGATGTGTTTAATACTTCAAGAAACCTTGTTTCAAGATCAAGTGTTAAAGTCATGCAAGTCTGTCTAAGATTCAAGTTGATAAAGTGCCTGTCATTAAAACTCAACAGCTAGCTCGACAGCTAGCATCTATCAAGCTGTAAGAGCTTTTCCAGCCCCGGGGCTCGATAGCAGCTCGATAGATAGCTATCTGTCGAGGTTTATGAAAAACAGAGTTTTAATTCTGTTTTGACCCCAATTTGTGATTATGTGTTTGAGCTTTCTTTTCTCATAACCCTAGACATATAAAAGTATTATTTTAAGGGCCGTCAAAGGTGACACAAGTTGCACAAGTGTTGAGCAAAGTTTGTTTAAGAAAATTGTGACCGGAGACAGAATTTGCCCTAGTTCATCTCTCTTGTGAAGAAGTTGCTGTGTTTGTACATTGGAGGGTTTTGTGACCAAGCATCTTCTCGATCTTCATCGTCTAGATGAATTAAAGAACTTCGCAGCCAACAACCTTCTCTAGTTGGTGATTGAAGACGTGTACTGGGATCCGCGCAATTGGTTAATCACGTACTGGGAGCCATGCATCAAAAGGAGAGATTGTCACTACAGAACAAGTCCAATTGGGTATTAGGGTAAGGGTTCAACTGTAGGTTGGTATAAGGTACTGGGATTCCTTTACTTGTAACCGCTTGTTTTGATAATAGTGGATTCTCGGGAGTGGTGACCTTAAAATCACCCAGTGGAGGTTTTTGCTGTGTTGGTTTTCCCCATTCATAAACAAATCACCGTGTCAATTTAATTTTTGCTGCACTTAGTTTAATTGGTGATTTGTTTGTGCTACCACGCACTTTGTATGTTAATTTGATTAATTAATAAACTTGGCTAATTAATCAATTGATTAACCACAATGGGTCAATACGTTTTTGGCTTATCGAGTGGTATTAGAGCAGGCACACTCTGAATAGGTTTTAATCTTTGTTGTGTTGATCCATTGACCCCTGTTTGTCATGGATAGAGGACAGTCTTTAATTATACCTCCTTTATTTGATGGCACTAAATATGCATACTGGAAAGTACGCATGAGAGCTTTCTTGAAGTCTTTAGATGAGAAAGTGTGGCAAGCTATTGAGATAGGCTGGACCAAGCTGAAGGAAGCACCGGCCGATTGGGATGATGCTAAGATCAAGGCAGCAAACTTTAATAGCAGGGCATTGAATGCATTATTCAGTGCGGTCACTAATGAGGAGTTCAAGAAGATATTCTTTATTGAAACTGCTAAGGAGGCATGGACCATTCTCCAGTCAACCTATGAGGGAACCAAGATTGTCAAGGATTCAAAGTTTTAGAGGCTCACTACAAGCTTTGAAGAAATCAAGATGGAGGAGGATGAGTTGTTTGATGAGTTCTATGCCAAGCTCAAGGACATAATAAACTCAACCTTCAATCTTGGGGAAACCATTCCTGAACCCAAGATTATGAGAAAGGTACTCAGATCTCTACCCGAGAGATTCCATGCCAAAATCACTACGATCAAGGAATCAAAGGACATCACAAGATTCCTCTGACAGAGCTGGTTGATAATCTGCAGACCTATAAGTTAGGTTTAACAAGAATTGGCAAGTCGGGTAAGGGTAAGAGCATGGCATTGAAGGCCAAGAGCGGTGATACTGATGAGTCTTTAAACGATGCAGATTCTAAGATGAAGTCCTACATTACCAGGCAATTCAAGAAGTTTATGAAGAATGCAAATGGAAAGGGCTTCGACAAGGACCGTAGGCAATCCAGTTCTTCTCAGTTCAAGAGCCAAGACAAAGGGAAGAAGGATGATAGGGATGGCAGTCAGTACACTGTTCCTTCAGGACCAAAGTGTTTTGGGTGTCAAGGCTTCGATCACATGAAACAGGAGTGCCCCACATATCTCAAGACTATTGGGAAGAGCAAGGCACTTGCCGCTACTTTGAGCGACACTGAAGCTGAGGATGATTCCGACAATGAGGATGACGGAATCCTGAATGCCTTCATTGCCACTGTCAATCCTACTAAGGGGAATGTTGAAGATATGGATGAAGAAGAGGAATCAGTGGAGTCCAAGTTTGAGAAGATGGATGAACAAGATAACATCCACATAGCCTATGCAAAGTTATACAAGGTCTCAGAAAAGCATGAGAAGATGTATAGGTTGGCCTCCAATAAGCTTAGTGATATGGAGCTTGAGCGAGAAGAGCTTTCCACAAAGTTTGATGAAGCCAATCAGACTATTGGAGCACTGAGATTTGAGAATAATTTCTTGGCTGAGAAGACCAAGAAGCTTGAAGCGGAGCTGTTCCAAGTCAGAGCTCAATTGGAGAGGACTTCAAGTGCAAAGCTTGATGAGATGCTTAGTCTTTAGAAATCTACTTCTAATTGAACCGGTTTAGGGTATGATTTCTCTTCTCCTAGTATTACTTCTACTAGTTCTACTGTTTTTGTTTCTCCTGCTAATAATGTTGAAATTGAGAACACTAATGTCAAAACTAATTTAGCTAGTAAAGCTAGTGAGAACATAGACAAGGGTAAATCTATCTTAGGAGCACCCCCTGAGCAGGATAAGAAAGAAGTTAAAAACCCTAGGGCTAAGAAGGCTAACTATTAAAAGCCTAAACAAAAGAAGCAGCATCTTTGTCATCACTGTGAAGCAGCCAGTCATACTCGACCCAATTGCTATAAGTGGTTAGCCACTTAACAGAGCAACGACACGATTGCATCGGAAAACCAGAATCAGTTTCCATCCTCTTTTGCTCCTCTTGGAGATCTTCTCAAAACCCTCATGTTCCTTTCGAACTTGAACGATTTCACTTCGTCCCCCTCACCGCCGGATCAAGGGTTTGCTAGACGGAAAGATTCTTCCAAGGCGTGGAAGAAAAAGGGCTTCAAGTGATTCTATCATTGTTTCTTTCTCCCCTTTCGTGTTTTTGTTTGCATTACTTGTGTGTTTTGCTTTATTTTTTTTTTTAGTTAGTCTAGTTTTTATGCTTTGATTTGTTTAACATGTTTTTTTGTTTTTTTTTGTTTTCAGTTTTGTTTATTTTATTTTTCATAAAAATAAAAAATAAAAAAAATAAAAAAGATTGAAAAATCAGAAAAATACAAAAACAGTGTGTGTTATGTGTACATTGGTACTTATGTACCTTGGATGGCTATTGAAACAAAATTTTCTAAACTTTGTATCTTTTGTAGCTTAAATGAGCATCTCTATGCATAACTAAGCAAGTGAGCTTTGTGGCTCGTGTTTGTGATGTGTAAGATTAAGTTATCTCTTATACTTAACATTCGTATCACTCTTTTTGGCGGGAAGGACAAGAAAATCCTAAGAGAAAAGCATAAATAACCATCTAACCACTGTTGCCAGCCAATCATAAAATGATATCTGTATGCTTCGGCATAGCAAAAGTGCAATGTCAAAAGCTTAACATCATTGGGTATTTCTTTTCTATCTCTTATATGCCCATGCATGGTTTGCTTAAAAGAAAAATATGCAAAAATAAAAAATAAAAAGCAAAAAAGAATAAAATGCTTTAAATATGATTGCAAGCGTGTATTCTAGGAGATGTGGGAGTTATAGGATGTACCTTGAAGGTGATAGTCCCCATCAAATAGTTATGATTGTGTGTGAGTTAAAGTGATTTTCTCATATCTCAAATCATCGTAACATGTATACACTTATGCAATCTTGTGATGTTTTTCACACACAACACACAATATTCTTTGCTACTCTTGATATATGTGCAGGTACAATGTGATTTGACCGTCACAAGGTTTACATGTGTTAATGTATGCTCACTAAACTGTCTTAACTTGTTTTTGGAATATAAAATTGATTAGACTTGTTTAGTGTGTGTGTGTGTGTGTTTTGGGATCAATATGCTTGACATTTTTCTTGTTGAGAGATGTTTTTGAAAGGTTAAAATGTTGTTTGGATCATTGGTTGAGCTACTTGTTTGATTGCATTCATATCTGTGTTTTTCCCTTCTTGAAAAATTGTTTTTAAGCAATCTCGACACCTGGCTTATCTATCGAGATCTTCAGCTGTTTTTTATTGCAATCTTAACACCTCTCAACAACTAGGTGGATCGATCGACAAAGTTTCTGGATCCTCGATAGCTCCTCGATAGCTAGGTGGATCAATCGAGCTTCTTTATAAACTTTTCTATTGAATTGTTCCTTGACAGAACCTCGATGGATGGCTCGATAGTTGGACACATGTTTAAACCTCGACACCTCCTCGACACATCCTGATCGATCGAGCTTTATGAGGTTCTTATTTAAGCGCTATTTGTGATTTCTTCTCACTTTTCTCGATCTCTCTCTTGACAGAACAATCTCCTCACCTTCTAAACACTCACTTCTCTCTCAAAACCTTCAAACCCACGTGATTTTTGGCCTTTCCTTGCTTCAAATCACTTGGTATGGTCTCTTTTTCTTTCATTATTCATGCATTTCATGCATTTAGACCTAGGTTTTGGGGTTTTTGAAAAATTTTTAGGGTTTTACAAAATTGTTGAGTTTTTGTTGAAATTTTGGGATGGGTCTTTGTTTAAATGATCTTTAAACCTCATGCATTGCATCACATGAGTATTATAATAATATTATCATGCATTTAGATGTGTGCAACTAATTGTGTGTTGGTAGGATTGGATTGGGCTGAGCCCATGATGCTTTTTATATTGCATGTCACATGTTCATGCATTCCCATGCATACGTTCTTTCCCTTTAATATATCTTGATATATTTGAATTGTTTTTGGGACTTTTCAGATTGTCTCTCTCTCCCTCTCTCTTTTGTTTTCGTTAGTTTATGTCTATGGCACCCAAACGCAAGTCTACTCCGTCCCGGAACCCTCTTCGTTTCGAGGCATCCACTTCGTTTGATCCTACTCCTTCATTTGTTCGGTTCTGTGATAAGGATGCCCGAAAGGCCTTCTCAGAGAACTTTTCTTGATGAGGCATTCATTCTGAATGCCAAGTCATCCTGGCGGACTTCGCCGACACTGACCTACCCACTGTCATTCACAGTCAGGGTTGGGAGTCACTGTGTGACGTCCTAGTCACATGTCCATCCATGCTGATCCAGGAGTTTTACTCTAACATGCATGGATTTCATTTTTCAGTACCTCATTTTATCACTCGTGTTTGAGGTACACGCATTGCTGTCACACCGCAGATTGTTGCGGATATGCTCCATATCCCTAGGGTAGAGTTTCCTAACTATCCTGGTTGTGAGCGACTAAGGACTGTGTCCAATGATGAGCTTATGTCTGCTTTCTGTGAGCGCCCTTTTGATTAGGGTGAGCGTCAGTTCACTTACTGTTCGGGCTTTGTAAAAGGCCCTCGGTTTTTGAACATGGTCATGACTTTTGTTCTTCACCCTCTATCTTACTATAACTCTATCACAGAGCCTCATGCTCGATTTTTGTTGTCCCTTCTTGAGCATCTTATTATAGATTTTCCTTCTCACTTTATTCTTTCTATCATAGATGTCTATAAGGATATGGCGTCCCGTGATAAGCTCATCTTCCCTTCCGCTATCACGAGGATCTTACACCATTTTTCTGTTCCCTTTCCAGCGTCCGACCACTTTACCTACATGTGTGCCATAGACGTCGCTACCGTTAAATGGAGCGAGGCGCAGTTTAGGTTGAGGCAGTCTGGGTCAGCAGCTCCTCCCACCCATTTGGCTCTATCCCGATCTGCTCCATCCACATCCGCTCCCTCCTCTTCTTCGAGCGATGCGACTCTCGGGGACATCATGACGTAGCTTAAGCGCATGAATGCTCGCCTTGATACACTCTCTACTGAGCTGTATCAGGTGAACATCCGTGTCAGCCGTATTGCACGACGGCAGGCGGTCATGGGTGGCTTTGTTTCTAAGACTTCTCCTTCACCTACTCCAGAGGCTTTTGAGGATGATGATGATGATGATGATGATGATGATGCTACTGCTTCTGAGGATGATGATGATGGAGATGCTAGCTCTTCCGGTACAGATGAGATTTCTATTTGACTCTTTTACCCTTTGTCACTCGTGACAAAAAGGGGGGAGTAGTTTTGGATATGAGAGTAGTCATACTTAGGGGGAGAGTTAGTATAGGACCATTTTGTTAGGGGGAGTGTTGATATTTGAGGGATGTAGTGAGGATTACTTGTATCTTTTTCTTTTCTCCTTTTTAGATACATTTATTCTTGTACATGGGTCTTGTGACCATTATTGACATACATTATACTTATTTTCTCTATATGTTAATGTATGTTTCTTTCACCTACCCTTACATGTGTTGTTTCTTTTCTCTCTTTATGCACATGCTTCTTATTACTTGTATGCAATCTATTATTTCTATTTCACACAAAGATGCCTTAATGAGTTTTGTTTAAAGTGTTTCAGAAATACAGGTTGTCAAAGTCTACTTGCCATAAACTCTCTTCTTGCAAAGTTTTTCAAGAGTTTGTGTTAGGATAGATTTTATTGTATTTGACAAGTGAATATGAGTTGAGTGATTAATGACTTCTCTCATATGTTCATTTGTTTGTTGTGGTTTTGTCATGGATTGCCAAACGGGGGGATTGTTAGGACATATGTGTTTCACTTGTTAGGAACATATGTCACTAATTTATGTAATTGGATAATCCTTTGACAAAACGCACTTTACTTGTATTTAGGTAGATCTAGGATGTGTTTAATACTTCAAGAAACCTTGTTTCAAGATCAAGTGTTAAAACCATGTAAGTCTGTCCAAGATTCAAGTTGAGAAAGTGTCTATCATTAAAGCTCGACAGCTAGCATCTATCAAGCTTTAAGAGCTATTCCAGCCCCATGGCTTGACAGCAGCTCAACAGATAGCTATTTGTCGAGGTTTATGAAAAACAGAGTTTTAGTTCTATTTTAACTCCAATCCATGATTATGTGTTTGGGCTTTCTTTTCTCACAACCCTAGACATATAAAAGGATTATTTTAAGGGCTGTCAAAGGTGACACAAGTTGCACAAGTGTTGAACAAAGTTTGTTCAAGCAAATTGTGACCGGAGACAGAATTTGCCCTAGTTCATCTCTCTTGTGAAGAAGTTGCTGTGTTTGTACACCGTAGGGTTTTGTGACCAAGCATCTTCTCGATCTTCATCGTCTGGATGAACTGAAGAACTTTGCAGCTAATAGCCTTCTCTAGTTGGTGAATGAAGTCGTGTATTGGGATCTGCGTAATTGGTTAGTCATGTACTGGGAGCTATGCATCAAAATGAGAGATTGTCACTATAGAACAAGTCCAATTGGGTATTGGGGTAAGGGTTCAACTGTAGGTTGGTATAAGGTACTGGGATTCCTTTACTTGTAACCGCTTGTTTTGATAATAGTGGATTCTCGAGAGTGGTGACCTTAAAATCACCCGGTGGAGGTTTTGCCATGTTGGTTTTCCCCATTCGTAAATAAATCACCGTGTCAATTTAATTTCTGCTGCACTTAGTTTAATTGGTGATTTGTTTGTGCTACCACGCGCTTTGCATGTTAATTTGATTAATTACTAAATTTGGCTAATTAATCAATTGATTAATCACAAGGGATCAATACGTTTTTGGCCTATCAGGAAGAATTGAAACCGTTTAAGTTCGAAAGGAACATGAGGACTTTGAGAAGATCTCCAAGAGGAGCAAGAGAGGATGAAAACTGATTCTGGTTTCTCGATGAGATCATACTGTTGCTCTGTTAAGTGGCTAACCACTTATAGCAACTAGCTTTTAACCCGCACCATGTGCAGGAACCTTTTTATTTACATTTATTAGAAATAAATTTTCTTAATAATATTTAAATACACTTTTACCACATAATAAACACCTAACACATATCTTGATTTACAAATCTAATTACAAACACTATAGACAGAGACCAAAAACTAATTTAACCCAATTATTTAAAACAAAACTAAATCTAATACAAATACCCAATACAAAATTTATTTTAAACCCAACACCTTAATTAAAACCAAATCTAACTCAAATATCTAAATCTAAAACAATCCAACCAAATGCACTTGAAGATGTTGATTCAACATCAGCTAACTTTTTTTTCTTCCGAATTCCAATGTGTCTCTACATTGCTTTTTGTGTAGTTATGTGCTCATTTCATATCTCAACTGTTCTTTTAAGATAGATGAATAAATAACCCCCTTTTGAGACAGAGAGTGAGAGACAAAGCGAAACGAAGAATTTGAATGATGTGAGATTTGTTCCTACTACCTTCCAATCAGCCAAATTTTTTTTCCCCTTCTTATTTTTTGCCTATCATGTCCCTTTTGTGAGGAATGAATATAGACCTTTGTAGATTTCATTCAACCCCAACATTTATATTCTGCACAAAGTAAATGTATCTTAGAAGCTTGATAAGAAACTAATAATAATAAATAAATAAAAAATCATAAATGCATATAGACCACAAAGTTTGATAAGAAACTATGTTTTGTTTAAACTACCTTAGGACACAAATTTTCTCAACCTCATTAATTTAAGAGACATATTCTCCATACTCTATCCATTCAATAGATGGTTAATTCAATTTCACAACTCCTACTAAACCATACTAACTAAAAAAGAAAAAAAAAAAATCCTACTGAAGTCTAAACATATATGCATTTTTTTAACACATGACATACATACTAACCAAAAAACTACACAAAACATATTGTTTATAAACAAAATTATTAGCTGTATGTTAATGGACAAAGAAAATGCTAATTTTGATATTTTGCTGAGAAATTATAAATGAAAACTTTTAGTTTCTATTCAAATGCATGTTTAGTTACAAAAATGATTTCTTAATTCTTTACCATAAGTGGCTAAAGTAAGATTCTACCAAAATTAAGCACAGATATTGAAGAAAGAATCTTGTGCTCAATCTAAGCTCCAAATCACAGTGGTTTCCCCCTTTAAGCCATAGTGGTTCATACTTCTCTTTACACAGTTCCCAGAGTTGCTTACCATGGGAGCAATCAACAATTTCATATGAAGTCCCCTACAAAAGAATATAAAAGAGTCAGACTACAAAAAAAATTAATTTATACCAGCATGTGGTAGCATTTTCACTTATTTCAGAAAACTCTCTTGGTGGAAAGCAAACAATCTACTTGTGATTATAAATGCTTACTTATAAATGAATGCCCTAAGAGAGGAAAGAACATGACTCATTAACCTTAGAAGATTTCACAGAAAAAAAAGCTATTAATATTGGATTAGAAATATATATTTTTTGATATGTTTGGCACCAGGCAGAGGATGAAGGGAAGATTTGAACTAAGGAATGTGGGTTCACTCCTGCTACCCACTAATAATGTATCCCGAACTAAGGAATGTGGGTTCACTCCTGCTACCCACTAATAATGTATCCCTTAGAGTGATCTTACAACTATTGCAAATTTTATTATATAGTCCTTACAAACTGATGTGCCAACTTTTAAACAAACAACTAAGAAATTTAGGAATTTATTATGTTATTGATGTAATGCCAAACACATTCATTGCCATGTCAGTTGTAAGCTTTTGTGGAAAATTGGTAGTAGCTTTAGCATTTTTCTATCTTTGAATGTCTAAATAACTAATGTAGTGTCACCAAATTGAATGTGCAATTCCCAGAATTTCCTCACACTTTTTTTTCCCCAAGAAAGATACATGAAAATAAATAGAAGAAAAGAAAACTGGAAGGCACTGTCTTTCTATACTGTCTACGCTCAATTCTTTTCCTTCTTTAACTAATTATTTTATGATCCCTCTAAAGGTCAAAATGGACACATCAATATAAAATCCTTTGAAATACATGACATTAAAAGCCATAAGAAGAATATAAAAATACGAAACTTTATATCCAACTAAACTGAAAATCCTCAAAGAATACGAAATTAAAACCCAGAAGGAAAATATCAAAATTCTAGGGAATACCTCCTAGATTTTTCTTTGACTTTTGGTTTCTTAAACTGCTTCAACATTAATGTTGGCAATGGAGAAGAATACTGAACACACCAGATTATGCAATTCCACAAAAACCAATTCTAAACAGAATAGAAGAAGAAGATTAAGAAAGAAAATCTCAAGCACATAGGTAAAGAGAAACTGCCTAGACTTTAATATATATATATATATATATATATATATATATATATATAGAAGAAAGGAAAGAAACAATGGTAATTCATGAATTGCATACTTACTTGGTTATGAACTCTTATTGCAGAAAAGAATATTCCACTGTCTAACTGTGGCTGTAAGCTGGCGGAGTCAACCCTCTGTTCTGTATCTCCATGCTTTACAAAACCCATACCCTAATAACAACTCAGGTGGTAGTATTTGAACTTCTAGAGTGCTTCCTTGACTTCAACCAAGAAAAGAATAGAAAGGAAAAAGGGTTAGGAATCAAAATCCCAAAATTGACAGCAAACATAATTATGGACAATAGGAAAAGAAATTAGTCATAGATTAATTAAAAATTACCGATAGAGAATGGTTTGATATTGAGGTCGGGTTGGAGATGGCAGACATAGTCATGCCCTTGCAGGGTATTACTATGTTGGGTCTGCATATGAGAGAGTGACAGTGGGAAGAAAGACAGATGAGAGAGGGGATAGGTTATGCGCAGCGTATGAATAAATGCAAATCGTGAAAGGTTGGTTTTAAATTAAAATGTAAAAAAACACTATATAATAAAAATGGAAAATACTACCGCACAATTGTGTGTGAGATGAACTAATAACCATTGCTCTAATCAAAATACAACAAAAACTACAAATAAATAACTGAACGTTCACACTGGAGTTTTGAAAATATTTGGCTACATGTTTGAATCTTTGAGAGAGATTAAAAATGTTATCTTTAAAAAAGTTTTTTATAAGCCAAACATTAAAAAGGATCAACTGAGCCACAAATATCAAATAAAATGGAACAATGAAAGACATAGATATCAAAAATTCAGTGATCAATAAACTGTGAATTTCTCAAAAACTCTTCTCATAAAATAAAAAGGAAAAAGTTACTTTCCTACCAACAATGAAAACCCAACAGGAACTCAATATGCCACCCAAAAAAAAAAAAAAAAAAAAAAACTAAAAACCTTTAAATATTAAAAAAAAAAAAAAAAAAAAAAAAAAAAAAAAAACAAAAAAACTTTTAAAAATTTCCCCCAAAAACACCCCAAAATTGGGAAAAGAAACCCCTTTTTTGAGAGGGGGAAGGGAGGGAGAAGAAGGAAAAAAGCATTCAAAATAGTCAGCTTCATTTACATCCTTCTTGGTATGCAAAAATTCCCATTCTCACAAGTGGGCAAATATGGCCTTAGCTTCTTCAACAACAGGTGTTATTGTTGACGAACTTTCTGAACCAATCTGCAGAGAATTAATAACCACAATTGAATCACACTAAAAATATCTCTAAATTCCTGCTTCCAAGGAAAATTGGGTAAAATTTTAACTAAACCATTACCCCACCATTATTAATGTAGAGACCAGAAAATTGGGCATTGCAAGCCTTTGCTGTATAATTCAAGCGGTTAGTTTTTTTTTTTTAATTGGGAAAACTATAAAACAGTGTTTTAATGTTGTGAAATAGTATAATTTATCACTTTTTAATCCTAATATTTTTTTATAAAAATCCTAACCCAAATACCTAAATGAAAACAAAATAAATTCTAACCCAAATACCTAAAAATCAAACCAATCCAACCAAATATCCAAACTTAAAGCATATTTAAAATTCAATTAAAAGAAATTATTGGTGATGGTTCCAATAAAGTGGAAACTATACCTACCAGTACTGCTTCTACTTAGACTTGGATTGCTTCCAAGGATTTGCCTTTCCACCTACAAATCCAGGAAAAGAAAAGCTAAAGAAAAACCTTTTAATTTTTTATTACACAGATTTGAAATTGAAATCAATCAATGACAAATGAAATCTACAATTGAATCCAAGAGAGAATTAAATAAATCTAATTTTGTACTTGATAAATGAAAAAATTGGAAACTCTTCACCAAGAATGCTGATTCATGAAGCGTAAAGACATTGAAAAAACCAAAAATACTTCACTTTGTAATCCACAAATTACCCACAAATTATCCAAAACAATTTTAACTCAAATATCCAAAACCAAACCAAAGCAACACATATACCCTAACCATAAACCAAGTCTAATCCTATAATTGATCAAAACAAAATCTGACCCAAATGGCTAAATCGAAACACTCAAACACAAATCATAGTTATCGTGTAATTTTAAAAAGAATAAAGAAAACTTTCACCGATAACGTTTCTGACTGCATGACGGTGGTGGTTGTCCTGAAATTCATCTTTCTGTCTATCTCTGTTCTTCATCTGTTTTGACAGGATCATTATCTCGACTAAAAGAACTTTCGATCCCTCTTTTGTAACGTTATCGATCTATCTTTCGACCTCTGTTCTTCTGCAGTTTACGAAATCTTTTTGTATCTCTCTGTTCTTTTGTGTTTTTTCTCTTTCACCAAACTGTTTCTCCAAACCGTCTACCTTTATGGTCTGGGTTTTGGATGATGAAGAAGGGGTTTGGTCGTGGAGTGTGTTTTGGAAGATGGAGAAGTGGAACAGAGAAGGGTCCGCAAAAAAACTTAAAATAAATATCAATGCAACATTCAATCCTATACTTACTTAATCCCAATGATTTTAACTGAAATAACTAAATCTAAAGCAATCCAACAAAAAATCCAAACCTAAATCATATTCAATCCCCATATTTGAAAAAGAAAAAAAAAACAAAAACAAAAAAAAAACTTTACTGATTATGGGTATACGGCAAAAAAACCTAAAATAAATATCAATGCAACATTCAACCCTATACTTATTTATTAGAAACAGAAGTACCCAAACTAAAACCAATATTTTTTAGTAATTTCTGTAATCTAAAAAAAAAAATCCCGTTTCTTTACAGTGAAAACCTAAAAAAAAAATAAAAAAAATCAAAACCTAGTGTAATCCAAATACCTAAACAAATTCAATCCAACCAATCTCATACCCAGATCTAAGAAAGAAAGAAAAGAAAACCTAGTGTAATCCAAATACCTAAATAAATTCAATCCAACCAATCTCATACCCAGATCTAAGAAAGAAAGAAAAGAAAACCTTTACCGATGGTAGTTCCGACGATCTGATGGTAACGTGTTAATGGCACTTAGTTTTCTCTTCCTCAATCTCTACTCCTGTGCGCCTTATGGACTGTCTCTCTCTATCTCCGTATCTCTCAATCTGATGGTAACGGTGTTTATGGCTTTCTGTAGGTGTGCGTTTGAGTGTCGCCATTGTTGGGATCTCTCGGTCTCGGTCTCTGTGTGTTAGGGTCTTCGGCACGCCTCATCTTTCTCTCTTTTCTC
>Ga0115851_100643_pt1 | contig 16409 bp, 15 predicted proteins | sample InSIn2gowninarea_FD_83865 | JGI IMG/M metagenome (GOLD analysis project Ga0115851, IMG submission 83865)
TGATGAGAAGGTCGTTGCGGTGGTCTTCCCATAAGATACGGATCTGTGAATACTGGTTCCGTAACGCGAAGCAATAAGCAAATAGGGCGAGTTTGGTGCAGAATGCGATGCTGACGGCGATGACGGACGGGACATGGAAACCCTTAGTTTGATCAGTGTTGCCCTCGACCAATTCTTGACAGGAGAAGGCGATGAGGATGAAGGAGACGGCCGTCATGAGAAAACAGAAGACGATATTGCCGGCGGTTTCAATGCGGGCTTTGCCCGCTGGATATTTCCGCGGGTCGACCTTTTGTACGGCTTTGTTACAGAGGATGAGGGTTATGTTGGAGAGGGGATCGAAGACAGCGTCGGCCATTGTGGTGAAAAGGGAGAGGGAGCCGGAGGAGATTGCACCGTACAGTTGAAGGATGGCGAGAATGATGTTGGCTAAGAATGAGCCGTAGACGGCGATCTGATATTTGACATGATTGGATGAACTTGATTCCCGTGCTTGACGGACATGCTCGTGTACTGGCTTGAGCAGGCGCTCGATTTGATCATTTTGACTTTCGTAGAAGCCTGTCAGCTTCGAGCCGGGCGCGTGTCCGGTCAAGACGAGCGGATTGTACGTATTTCTTTTCCGTGCTGTATTTGCAGTGATAACATCAAGTTCCGACTTGGATTTCAGCCGACGTGAAAGATTGAGGGGATCGACGCTCGAGGGATAGCTGGGGGATTGTGACTCGGCGTCAAAGGCTGAGGCAGTACGATGGCGGGAAGATGGCTCTGCGTCGGCGGCCGTGTCCGAGACTGCAGAGGAGGTTGCTTTCCCGTGGAGAAGATATGGATTAGGCATGGCTTGATGAGGGTCTGAGCGGCTGGGATAGTTGTGTAGAGGAGCAGCTGTGAGACTTATGAAATCTGGTGCAGGGGGTTCGGTCATGGTTGGTAGGTATGTATGGAATAGTGGATGAGACAGGGTGATATACTTTCGATGCTCTAAATGGTATCAGCTGCCTGGCTGGATTTGTGATTGCAGTCGCAGACAAAAAGAGGATATGTACATGTAGATAGCAAGTAACTCTCGGCTTAGTTGCCTACCACCACATATGTTGCGCAGAAGCAAGTGGCACTATGTATGTACTATGACGCCACCAGTGAACCGTTGAGCGTGGCGGATTTACCTCTCAGTGTGGCGCAAGAGTTGTGGCGCAGTCACATGGCGTTGATCGACCTTCGCCACAGCCTCATACTAGTAGTATGCCATGGATGCAATTCTACGACTAGCATAACAAGTCATGCGACACATAAGGATATGGATCAACATTGATTCTTGTCTGATACTTAGTACAGCTGATCATGGTCCTTGGCAATACTGAGGTAGTGTCTATACCTACTTCAACCCGCCAGCTAGGAGAATGGTTTGTCCTGTCAAATACCCTGTCCTACATAGCATAGTAACCACATTCGCACATTCCTGCGGAGTTCCTAGTCGTCCAACAGGTATGTTTTTTACGTCTCCTGGTGTGCCTTCTAAGAACTTCGCATCCGGAATCATACCCGTCTCACCAATCATAGCTGGCGCAACATCGTTGACCGTGATGCCGTCACTGGCCAATTTCCCAGCCAGATTCTTCATCATACCTGTCAATCCGGCCTTGGAAGCGGCATAATGACAACCGTTTATACCTCCACCGATCGCAGCGATGCTGGACATGAATATGATCCTTCCCCATTTTTGTTGTGCCATGTGTGGTACAGCCAGTTTCGACAGGATGAAGCTCGCCCTTAGATTGATCAGGATGGTGTAATCGAATTCGTCAACTGGTATATCCACAATCTGGGGTATCCTCTTCCCGTAACCAGCATTCGAGATCAGAATATCTGGCCCGTGTCCGTGTATCGTCGCGATTTCCTGAAACAATCTGGTCATATCTTCTGCTGATGCCATGTCAACTTTGTGCGATGAGAACTTGCGTCCGTCTGCCAGAGGCTCAAGGTCGGCAATCAACGCGTCGACTGGTGCTTTGTTCGTGGAATACGTGAGTGCGAGAGAGGCGCCATGGTTGAAGAGGTCTCGGGCGCAGCCTGCGCCTATGCTAAAGGATGTTAGTGCCTGACCTTGTCGTAGACTGAGAATGCCCACCCTCCAGATGCACCAGTGATGAGCGCAAGTCTGCCTTTGATTTCGTTGTTAACGGTCATTTTCTCTGATTTCGGGATGTTAGACGGCTGGTGAATTGATTTGTCGCTGCTCGGTTTCTCTGGCTCCAATTTATTCTTGAGGCGTGCATGGTACAAGGTGTTAACCCCAAATTGTCAATCTGATCGGCGCAGAAGCGGCCGAGATGTGGCAGCTGTGGGTTATTCAGGCGCGGGGAAAGGGACTCCGCATGAGGTCGGCGTCTGATCAGTCCTCGTCGGCAAAATCACGTGGATCGGCCGGAAGAGCGTGATAAGCGTCCATGATTAGAGTAGCACACATGGCAGCTTCAGTGGACGTCAATCGACTGTCCAACTAGAAAAGAAGGTTCCCGTTGAGGTCAAAGTGAAGAGTGTTCATCATTGGTTGCTGCTGCCACTGCATCCCATCCGTCTGTGACAGAAAAGCAGCCGGAGCTTGGTAACCGACCATCGGCGCAAGGATGTTGGCATTACCGGCAATTGGATCGCCCGAGACATAGTCGCCGACAGCTTCAAGGTCAAGCCAGGAGAAGTCGTTCGCTGGGCTATACTGCAAATAGCCACCTGCATCGAATTTGATTGATCCAGAACTCGAGAGTTGTGTCTCAGATCCCGCAGTTGGTGATTGGGTCGTTGTGTTCTGGAAATGTTGTCCAACCTTTGGTGGCCTCAACCAAAGCAGCTCCAAAAGCCTTGCGTATCGAGACCCTGGGTCTTGTGTTGACACCGACGCTCTCCTCAAAACATCCATAGATTGTGAGACCAACAGTCGGACTTGCCTCTGTTCAATCTCGTCCATTACACCGAAAGATCGTGCCTTGTACAAGAATACTGCTGAATATATGCTATACAAGTAGAATCTTAATGGCATATACCTCAGGTACTTGACTGGGTCAATCTGCGTACTGAGCAATGTCAGATAACTCTTTGCAGCTGAGACGCTGGCCCAGATAAACCTCGCATCGGGCATGGCACCGATATTGCCAAAAACGTTTCGAAGATGATCCCGTAGCGACTGAGTATCACGCTTTGGTCTATTCGCGATAGCCTGAGAGATGGTAGCCTGGAAGACAAAGGCATTCGTGTAAAGGCGGAGATACTCGTACGACATTTGAAGAGTGACTTTAATGTGATGTGAGCACACCAAAGCTCCCCAGGTGTTGTGCCATCGATCTATCGCGTGTCTAAAACCATCGACGTATTTGACGTAATCACCCATGAGCATCATCTGTCCACTTGTGCGCATACCAGAGTAGAGTACATCATGCACATTCGAGTAAAGCTGTGTCAGGTCCAACGTCGCCTGAAAGATCTTTGCATAGTCTTCATCGCTTGGACTGAATGGCTGAAGGGTTGGAAAGTCCTGCGACGAGAGACCTGTCATTGGCCCCGGACCACGAGACCAAAATGCGCGGCCAATGCGCACAGAAATAAGCCGGTCAGATACATAACAATTTGCCCAAGCAAGGCGTTTTCGAGCATCTACCTGTGCTTCTTCGCTCGACTCTTGACGAAAGGCTGTCCTATCCAGTCCTAAGAAGTAGCCAGTGCGCAGAGCTATCCCAACGTGCATCCATGCCGATCTGTCCTCCTCCCCTCTCCCAACTGCTTCGATCCGATTGCGTAGGCCTTGTGGCTCCCATTCAGCCAAGAGCAACAAAGCCTCCACGGCCTCGACATCGCAGTCATGGCCCGCTGCAATTCCTGATATCAAGTCGTGCATGTATCGAGATATTGATTGGTGTACATGAGCCTGGTCAACCAGGTCTTTAGAGGAGATCGTCAATACAGCAGTCAAGAGATGCTTGTCATTGATGGCAAAGTGATCGATGGATGCTGGATCGAAGTATATTCGTGGGACGAGTGGTAAATGACAGTGGTAGTGCTCTGCGAAACGGCTGACCAGGGTATGTACTATCTCTGGAGTAAGGTAGCCTTCTCTTACCAACCGATAGGACATGATGCCACTAGGGAGTCCGTTGACGGCACTGCTCGGCTTAGACCTTTCTCCTTTCGAAGGGTGGTTTGCGCCAGCTCCATCATGACTTTGACCCATGCTGGACTGACCTTGTTCTGTCTCCCTATTTGCAACATCTTTCAACAATTGCCACGCATCTGAAGGGTTTCGCGGTATTGTGTTTCCTATCGGGCTATCTGCTGTGGAAGCAGTTTCATCGTCAGCAACGTCAGTCGGCGCAGAGGTCGCAAGGTCGTCTTGACTGGAGACTGGGAGCTGAATAGAGGGGAGCTGTAAGTAGGGCGGGTTTGGTTCTTGTCGAGCAGTTTCCGTTATAGGCTGGAGAGCAGGGAGGCTTGAAGTGGAGGTGGATGTGGTTGGATTAGTATTCTTCTTTCTCACACGACTACCACCACGGTTTGAGGTGCCCAGTATACAATCTCGGCCTTCCTTCTTGCACCGTCCACATGGAGGCGCGCCGCCTGATACATCACTAAACCGTCATGTCAGCGGAGAGGTTCGCCAACATGGGAGTCCGGGCAATATGTCTCGTCGTTCAGAAGCCGCCGGCTAGGTAATCGGCAGACATTCGGAACGAGCAAGCCAGCCCCACAAGCAAATACGGTGGACCACAAAGAAGTAGACATACAGGTCGCATCGACTTTTTCGAGCGCGACAGTAAGTGCATGCTCGCGACACGCGCTTCATCGGAGAGGGTTGATTCTGGTCGGCCATGCTCCGGCCTCAATGACATTGCGCAGCGTCGAAGAATGGCGAGATCGGTTGTTGAGCTTTTGCCGACAAGAGCTGCGCTTCACGAAGCTTTACCCCAGAAACTCCGCTCGGTTGCATTGGCGGCCACTGCACTACGCCGATTGTGTTTTGGCGGAACATCGTATCCGTGCTAGATAGGAGTGATTTCCCGTGCGCAGCAAGATTGATTACGAGATACAAGGGTGATGGACAATTCGCGTTGTTGATATCCTAGTAGTCGCACAAGCCTGCATTGCTTACGGACGTATTGACCCAGGACTGCTACGGGCCCACGGGACAAAGATCAAATGCGCTCAGATGGGTCGTTCCACATCCTATGCCCTGGTCGCTTCGAACCAGTATCAGGCCTAACTGCAAGACCTCCTACGACCTCAGCAGCAGCAGTCTTTTCCATCATCAACCCAAATGGACAGCTCTGCAACAGTGTCAAAAGTGGACGGTGTGCGCCGTTCCAGGCTTAATTTTGTGTCAGGCTGTTGAACAAGTTTCGTTTTAATGCAGCAAAGAGCTTGACTCCCTGGCCGTCCCATTACTAGATATCCCTGGGCAATACTCATAATATTGCAAGAACTCTTTGCATTGTTGCTAACACTTCCACTCCATCTGGCCTCCTCCTGCTGGTTCACTCCCGGATTGATCAACCACGCCAATCTTGGACTACCTTCGTTCACCGTGAGGTCGCGAGACCAATGAGGAATGGAACTATAAAGGCGGAAGCCCATCGATAGATACCGCGGTGCAGCGAATGCTGCGTATGGTCGGGCGCTTTTGGTTTGCCGCATCGGAGCTTCTGACCCGACGAATATCGATGCGATAAGAGCGGAAATGACTGATACGTCAGAGCTCTGCAACTAGGTCTCATTCCTGAGTTCAAGATATGTTTGAAAGTCGGCCAGGGTCGATTCATGTTTATCAAATGCTAGATTTGATTTGTTAGTGTCGAGAGTGTGTACTCAAGGCTGTCAAGTCCGACGAAGTAACACAAATTTGTCCAAGATCAACAGCATTTAGGTCTTTTGAGATTATTGCTCGTGAGAAGAACCATTGATTTTGCACCCTTTCGCAATCTGAGCTTCTGCAGGGATACTTGTTATACTACTGGTAGTAGTGGTAATACATTGCCAGTGGTGAGCTAATTATCTGCTAATACGGATGACATGCGTGGTGACGTAACGATGGTCGCGCTGCTATCATATCATTTTATTATTTCATCGCTCTTTGCGTACATAACTAGCATCGCGAACCAACAACATGGCACCCATATCGACCCAGATCGCTAAGAAAATCCTGGTGACAGGAGCAACTGGAAAGCAAGGTGGTGCTGTGGTCAAAGCTCTTCTCGCAAACCCTCCGCCCTTCGAGTACGAGATCCTCGCACTGACCCGGAATACGGCTTCACCAGCAGCCCAAGCCCTGGCATCAAACAAGAAAGTGTCCCTCATCTCAGGCAACCTTGACGATGTCCCTCTAGTCTTCCAGCAAGCGGGCGGGATTGGAAGCATCTGGGGAGTCTTCTCCGTCCAGGTCCCGGCGATGGCGCAGAAGAAGGGCGCAAGCGGAGAGAACAAAGAAGTGGAACAGGGAACTGCTCTGATCGATGCGAGCATCACTTATGGAGTCACCCACTTTGTATATACAAGCGTTGACCGACGCGGAGACGAAAGTGACAAGAATCCAACCAACGTCTCGCATTTCATCACCAAGCACAAGATCGAAGCACACTTGCGCGAGAAAGCAGAAGGCAAAGACATGACTTACACCATTTTGAGACCTGTCGCATTCATGGAAAACATGACGCCTAATCTTCCAGGGCGAGGCTTTGCAGCCATGTGGGCACAGATGGGAGGCAAGAAACTGCAACTCGTGTCTGTAAAGGATATTGGGATATTCGCAGCGCAAGCTTTTGCCACACCAGAGACGGACGAATACAAGAATGCAGCTATCAGCTTAGCTGGAGACGACTTGACGCAGGCTGAGGGCAATGATGTGTTTTGGAAAGCCATGGGTAGACCAATGCCGATCAGCTATGGATTCGTGGCGACTCTCTTGAAGAAGATGATCCCAGAATTAGGGATCATGTTCCGGTGGTTTGTCGACGTTGGCTACGGCTCCGATGTTGCGAAGTGCAAGATGCTCAACTCGAGGATGCTCGATCTGGAGGCATGGCTAAAGGAAGAGAGCAAATTCATGAGATAGGCCAATGCTCCATGAGCTATTTGATGCGACGGTCTGCTCACGAATAACATGCTCCAGGCGAGCTTCGTGGGGGCTGTGTTTCAGGATTGGAGTCCAGATCTCTTACCTCAATGCACCATCTTGCAATACATACACGTATGCGCATGGTCAACCACTTTTGATGTGGCTGAGAGGTCGTTTGCGACAACGGCGCACTTACCCCAACAGCGACAACCTTGTCCGTAGCGCACCTCAAGCGTATCCAAGTATTCAAAGTAGGGGTACAAGGAAACCGTCACACCAGCGCGCTTGTGGCGGTCCTGCCAGAGATCAACGTTGTCGGAGATATTGCTGCAGTCGTGTCCGGCAGTTGTGCGAATATTGGTATGCGGGTAATCAAGCAGGCTGGTCCTTAACGTTGTTCTTTGTTAATATAACCAATATCACAACATACGACCGTCTGTCCCGTGTACCGAGTAGATGTAATTCCCGATATTCCAGCATAGGAGCGTCTGCTCTAGGGTCTGACGATTACCACAGTCACCGCCACTACCGCAGTACTTTCCTTACCTAAAACATCTTGCACCATAATAACCGAACTGCAAGGGACGGCTCTCAAGTAGAAACAAGTGCCTAACGTCCAACTGGAGTGGCGGACAGGGATTACCCATGTATGCATGATGCTTGATGAAGTCGAAGGGAGAAGGACCAAAAGAACAATGGTGGAGGCTTCCGGAATTGTTCGACCAGAATGCATACATGTACCTTAGAGAGCGGCAAGAGTAGCAGAAGCAGAGGCAATGGTTGGCAGGGAAGAAAAGGCGCTAACTGCGTTTGAAACACCCGCTTTCTTTATCTGGCACTTGGCAGCCTGACCTGCTCTCTTTGTCTTTCTCCTATTCTCGCCTCTTCTCGAATCAACGCGCGATCGGCCGCTCATCATGCAACCACTTCCCCTGCTTTAGCCAGGCAGGAGACGCACCATCGAAGTCTGTCACATTCACTTGCCACTCCTGATGGCGAGATTGGAGTCTCTATCTTGCGCGAACCGTCTCCTGCTTGCAGAAATCCAGCGCCGCCGTGCAGTACCTCTTCTCCCAGATGGCCTGCTGTCACAGAATAATCATGACCGAAGACATACAAAGAATCGCAATGCTGAGACAACGAGCGTCGTTGTTGCCACTGTCATCGCATTGACACAACTCATACCCCATGTACAACTAACATCTTATCGCAAATACCCGTGGCCTGGTTCCCAAGTCCATTCTCGGCCGGCGCCACGCCATGTTAGCATCTCGCGCTGAAACACGATCCATGCAAGGCTAGACCCTCGCTTTCCGTCATGAGTTGGTGTCACTAACTCATGGATTGGATGTCCTTAACCTACCTATCACTCGACTGAATCCCCATCTTCATCTCTGCCATTTCCACTCTCTTCCAATGGTACTCATTGCTTCACTTCTATCAATACTCCAAGTTTCACAGCGCAGATAGTGCTTCGTTGTCAAGTGTATCTCCTTGCGCCTGCCATTTGATCAATATGTTGGCGCTCGTCTACTGCGGCTTTTGAATCTGGAACACTTGCTGGCGCAGACCCTTATCACCTTTGTGCCTGGGCACAATCACGTTTCCTTTTGACATTGTTCTTCCCTCAAAGGACAATGCGAAGCATGCATTAAAACCAACACCATTGTTCTATTCTTTATGATATTGTCACTCATTTACAAAGGAAGTCTTTGACCTTCCGTCTCACTCTTTACCATTGTTCGGGCAGGGCCTTCGACCATATCTATCCTTACTCGTCTTTCTGCCTCGAGAACATTTCCAATTCATTTCAAACATCAATTTCAGACACTCATCACATACGATAGAGTACGCACGCTTCTTCTGCAACCACCGTCACCAACGCTAGAACTTTCGTATCATCACAACTATCCTATTCGCTGGTCGAATATTTTACATTCCTTCCAAAATTATCCACAGATCGACAAACACCTTCACGATGAAGACAAAGACATTAGTCGCAGGTGCCTTTGGCATTCTCTCGGCCTCAAATCTCGTTCAAGCTCATACTTGGGTCGAGCAACTGATGGTCCTCGCCTCAAATGGTACTATGATTGGAGAGCCAGGCTATGCCCGTGGGAATGTCCTACGATCTGCATCTGATTTTAGTGATCCAACAATGGTCAACATCATTCCAGTCGATGGCCGTCCAATCAACGAGATCTTCGATACCGACCTGATGTGCAAATCCTCACAAACTACTCAAACTCAAACCGACGGTAGTCCTAGGCTGCAGGCAGCTCCTGGATCCGCCGTTGCCCTAAGATACCAGGAAAATGGCCATGTCACGTTGCCTGACAATCAACCCGGCAAACCAACCAATCGTGGCACGGTCTATGTCTATGGCACTACACAACCAAGTGCAACTGACAGTTTCCTTGCTATTCACCGAGTGTGGAATGCAGATGGCACAGGTGGTGATGGCCGCGGAGTCTTGCTTTCGACACAGAACTTCGATGATGGCCAGTGTTACCAAGTCAACAGTGGTACCATATCGACTGAGCGACAATCAACATTCAAGCATGCTTCTACCTCTCTGATGGGTGCGGATCTCTGGTGCCAGCAAGATGTTCAGCTTCCAACGGATGCCGCGGACGGTCAACCTTACACTCTCTACTGGGTTTGGGATTGGCCAACTTTGCCAGGCACGACTGGGTTCCCAGATGGCAAGCAAGAGATCTACACCACCTGTATGGACATTGATGTGACTAGCGATGCTACCGATGCTCAAGGCCAAAGCTTTGTAACAGGTCAAGCACTTGAAAGTGCAGGTATTTCTAGCGAAATGGCCGACATAGCCGACCCTACAGCGGTTACTGGTTCAACCATTGCTTTCGCGGCTGCTACAGGTGCTACTTCTGCTACAGCTACGGGTGCTACTTCTGGTACTGCTACGGGTGCTACTTCTGGTACTGTTACTGTGGCTACTTCTGGTACTGTCTCTGGTGCTACTTCTAGTGTCCAGACAGGTACCAGTGCTACTCCTGCATATCTCTCTGTGCACACTACTACGACTGGTTCTGCCAAGACCACAGTTTCCGTCGCATCTACGACTCAAGTACAGCAAAGTGCTCAGTCTCAATCAACTCAGACTCAAGGAGGACACAGAGGAGGCAATCGTGGTACAGCTATCACGAGCCAAGCTGCAGGCGCGTCAATGGCGACTTTTACCGAGTTTGATTCCGTCTTCGAAACAGTTTTTCAAACCATCTACAGCACTGCACTCGAGAAAAGAAACAGTACGTTGGCCGTTCCCACTCCCACAGATCTCCCACCTAGCATCTTCCCTATCCCTCCCTTCTTTACTAGAGGTCTAACATCTTTCCCAGTTGCTACCACTCAAGCACCCGTTGCAGATACTGAGTCACCCAAGAGCACCGCAATTGCCAAGGCTTGCAGCAAGACGGAGAGTGTGTACCGGTTGAAAGCCAGATCGCCATTCTATATCGTACCATCAGGAGAGGTTAATGGCACTGGATGCTAGACCTGCTTGTAGTATGGAATATGTAGATTCTGTATCTCCTCAATCTTCAGTATACATCCCTTTCCGACGACAACCTCTTGCTCATAAGCGATTGGTAACTAGGTAGACATGGTAAACATGGAACGAAGATAGATGGCCATGGAAGGGAAATACAAAGCATTGCCACATGGACAAGGATGTCAGTTGGATTTTATGGAGACGTTCTTTATGATTGATACCCAGCGAGTCTTTCCGCATATCGTTGAATAGGATGGATATGAAACATGCTTCAATTGAAAACCAACAGTATTCTGATTATCTTCTCTCTCTCTCTTGAATTGTGTACACGTGCCCATAACAACGGCGACAAAACCTGAACCCTTTACCATCGAGAAGACATCATCTATCAACAAGGATATCGTCGTCGATTGCTGACGTCGAACATTCCTGTTGCTTCAGTCATACGCGTATAGCAGGCTGGTGATAAGTAGAGGCTGATGACATCCCAGCGAGGTGTGAAGGACACTCGCGTTTCACTTCTCTTGGAGTAGTATGCAGTGATAGATTGAGAGATGGTTCACTCAGTGACCGGAAAGATAGAGCCTACATAGACTTCCCAACCATCTGGATGTTGAGTTCTTCGCTTGACTCTACGTCATCATGCGACGAGGAACTACAACTTTCCGGGATGATGACTGGCGGGTATTCAGTCTCGTCAGCGTCGTGATACATACACGGTTTATAGATAGGTACAACGGCGAGAATTAGAAATTCCTATCGAATCACTTCTGAAAAGACTTGATGTCTGAAAGTGAAGAGGCTACGGGAGAGTAATTTGCGGGTACTGTAGACGTCCGAGTCTCAAATGTGGCTAAGGCATCAGTGAAATCTAACCTGGGAGCACGTCCCTGACGTAGGACAACGCTGATTTCAACAATGCAACAGGTTCGAATGTCTTAACTTGATAAGACCAGGGTAAGAAGTCATTTCCCGACTCTTTCTCTCACAGCCTCGCCCTTCCACCAGCAATTTCCTGCCAGCTAAGCGTATCAAGCTTGGTATATGTCTTTCCGTTCAGCCAGTACAGACTATCCTCCTGTTTCTCCGAGTTTGGATCCCATGATCTCGCCTTCAATATCTCCTTGGCATGCTTGAATGTTGCGCCGGTCTCGATCCTGAGAGAGATTAGAGCTTGCGCCGTTTCAGGAAGGAAATATGCTTACTGTTTGGTGAAGCGGATGAAACGGGGCAGTTGGTACTCTGTAAGGCCTTGGGAACGCAATGCACGGTATAGATTTTCGCAAAAGGTGGCCTCTGACGCTGGACTGCTATCGGTCAACGTTATGCCTGCCGCGCCAGCCTGTCCGTCGTAGCTGAATTTGATTAGTACTTCGAGTTTCAACAGTACCATGTTCAGTCAGGAAACTTACCCGTTCAACTTCATACCGTATACTGAGACATCATGAACATTGGGTTGTCGGCAGATGTGCTCACGGACTTCACCAGCACTGACGTTCTCTCCGCGCCATCGATACGTATCACCAGATCTGTCGACGAAGCGGACCCAGCCACGTTTGTCCCGCAAGAGCAGATCTCCCGTCCTTTGGAACAGATCACCCTTTTCAAAGACATTCTGAATCAGCTTGAGATTGTTTGCCTCTTGATTGTTGAGGTAGTCACTGTAAAAGTCGAGTGTGCGGACTCGACCAATTGCCTCGCCCGGCTCGTCCAGTTCTGCTGGTACACAGAACCCAGTTGTAGGATCACGATATGGCGCGTCTGTTGAAGTATCGAATTTGACGAGGTACGTATCCTCTTCCCTATATCGCCCTAGCAGTCCAGCATAACCCACCATTCCAGCCGCGGTAGGACTCCTCGAAAAGTTGTCGAACTTTGCCACGCCTTCCGTGGATCGATAGAACTCCCGGATTTCGGGAATATTGTATCGAGCTTTAAACTTCTCCCAGATGTCCTTTTGCAAGCCATTACCGGATGCGACAATACATGCGTGAAGGCGGTCGTATTGCGAAGGGGCGACGGCCAGCAGATATCTGCAAAGTTCCCCGACGTACAACATTCGTGTTGCTCCACTGATTGTCAACTCTTGCGAGAATTTCGATGCTGAAAACTTTCTGCTTAGACAGAAGGTGGACGAGTTGCCGGTGGAATAGTAGAGACCGGTGAAGAGGCAGGTAGCGTGGAACAGGGGCAAGCAGGAGAAGGTACGAAGAGGGAAAAATCGCTTGCGATCGTTCAGATCGTGTGAGACAGGCGTCGAGACGAGAATCATTGTGAAATTCTTGACGGAAACGGCCTTGGGCTTGCCACTTGTACCAGATGTATAGATCAACACATTGACGTCTTTCAGCGTACGCTGTGCAGGCATAGATGGGGTAATCGTCGGTAACGCTGCTAAATCTTCATATCGAACTTGAACGATATCACTCACGTGTGGTAAGTCGGACGCTAGATTCGGTGCAGGAAAAGACAACAAATTGAGACAAAGGCATGGTGTGGATGTGCTAGTCTCAGCGAAGAGGTCCACAACAAACTGTGCAAGATCCGGTGTGCAAATGATCAGTTTCGCGTTTGCGATCTGCATGCAATGAGCGAGAGTCTGACCTGAGTAGACAACTTAGTATGTGATAACAGCAAAGAGGCGTTGGCTTACTTCGAAGAGCTGAATTGATCAAGGCAGGGACAGCTCCAAGCTTGGCCAATGCACATAATGTGAAAATCATCTCTGGTGAGTTTGTCATGAAGACTGCAACGAATTCTCCGTTACCAACATTCCTTTGCTGCAGCAAAGTGGCTAGCTTGTCAGCCTCTAGAAACAAGGTTAGTCATGCATTTCCATGCTCGCAGATTGCCGTTTTGACCTACCCAGGATGACTTCTGCATAGCTCCAGCTACGACCTTCGAACCACAGCGCAGAAGCACTAGGATCGGCAAGCTCTAGCATATGATAGAGAGACGCATTGCTCGAAAACTGTGCAACACGCGCAGTGAGCCTCTTCCTAAACGCTCTGTCTCTCAGGAGTTGCTTGATATCGGTCGAAACTCCATATCTGTTGTTGAGATAGACCGAGCCCAGCAGAGCGGCGGCGGCTGCACTAGCTCCTGCTGCTGCTCGTGTAGCAACGGTTTGAGGCATGATGAAGGAAAGTGTTGGTACAGTACGTCAATCTAGCACAGAACCGTATATGGCATTCTTAACCTCAGATATCGACAGCGACAACGCAGAAGGCCTAAGACGTTGTTTTGCTTAGCCGACAGGAATACCTAGGCACGGCAAGTGGTATCGGGTTCGATGGCATGAAATGAGACGCTTTAGCACGTCCTAAGATCCTCTCTCCAGTTCCGCACAGCTACTCCTATTGTTGTGGGGGAGCTGTACCTGGGGTTGGATTTGGTAGCTGGGGCTGGAGCTGGCTCGTGTCTCCACCAAATTCCGGCAGTTGACAATCGCCAATTGCCGCGCCAGTACTTTTCTACTCCCAAGGCTATGGGCACGTCCACCGTCCAACCGCGGTAAAAGGAGATAGTCGCTTGTCTCTACGGCGTGACAATCAAGCTTAAGTATTTTATCACTCTTGAGTACAAGATGTGGTAGTTACTGCCAATTGCTTCAGAAACACTCTACTCCTGCGCGAAAATCTCCCAAACATGTCTTCACCCAGACAACGGCTTGACATGGTCTCGGGCCAGCTCCAAGGCTCGAGTACCTCTCGCAAAGATGCTATATTGGCTCGCCGACCAGATGATGTGGTAAGCCAGATTTCCATCCTGCCTCAAGAGCTCGCGGTGCCACAAGAAAATGGACTCTGGTTCGAGAATCGAGCTATCAGACTGACTGACTGCTTACTAAGGTGATCACTCTTGGCATCCGAACTGCTCTTACAAAGGCCAAGAAAGGGGCTCTCAAAGACACGCCCCTTGAAGGCCTTCTGGTGCCGCTCCTACAAGCTGTGAGGGAGAAATCAGGCATCGATGCAAGCTTGGTCGAGGAGATCGTTGTCGGCAACGTCTTACACAAAGATGCACCTTTTATGTCACGGACGTCGGCCATGGCGGCCGGCTACCCTGCGACAACAGCAGTCTCTACCGTTAGCCGCTGGTGCTCTTCAGGCTTACTGGCCACTCAAAGTGTCGCCAACCAGATCAAGACTGGCTGCATTGATATCGGAATTGCGATTGGTGCCGAAAGCATGAGCACTACCCCAGACAACGGAAGCCCAGAGATGCCCGAAGACTTCTTGAAGACTCCCGTCATTCACGACGCAGTCCAGCTCATGCCATGGACCTCTGAAAACGTGGCAAGAGACTTCAACATCAGTAGGGAAAAGCAGGATAAATACGCTGCAGAATCAGTCAACAAAGCCGAAATCGCTCAAAAAGCCGGCTGGTTTGACGAAGAAATCTACCCAATCACGACACAATGGAAAGACCCCAAAACCAACGAAGTTCGCACCATCAAGGCAGACCGCGACGATGGCATTCGATACGGAACCAGCGCGGAAGGACTTTCCAAGATCCGTGCCGCCTTTCCACAATGGCCCCCTTCAACGACCACAGGAGGAAACGCCTCACAAGTCACCGACGGCGCCGCCGCCCTGCTGCTGATGCGCCGCGACGTAGCTGAGAAGCTAGGGCAACCTATCCTCGCCAAATTCGTCCAGTCCACCGTGATAGGACTCGAGCCACGCATCATGGGCATCGGACCCACATACGCCATTCCTAAATTACTACAGAAAGTCGGTCTGACGAAAGAGGACATCGACATCTTCGAAATCAACGAAGCTTTCGCCTCAATGCTGGCGTACAGCGTCGAAAAGCTGGAACTCGATCCCAAACGCGTCAATCCACGCGGCGGTGCCATGTGAGTGTAGCAGACCGCACAAATTGTTAACTTGACGTTGAGAAACTGACGTTGTTATTTATTTCTAGTGCCTTTGGACATCCATTAGGCTGCACCGGTGCGCGCCAGATCGTCACCGCTATGGCGGAACTGAAACGGACAAAACAGAAGCTTGCAGTGACTTCGATGTGTGTCGGTACCGTAAGTGACCTTTGGAGATGGTTCTGTGGATTGCTTCTAACACGAGAGTCTAGGGTATGGGTATGGCGAGTTTGATTGTGTCGGAGCAGTGAGACGCGTAGATAGCAATTTGACGTAACAGTTGCACTGCTTTCGAAACATTTAACTTGGGAGCCAGCGACGTTGATGCTTCGCTGACAAGCCGGTGGAGTGTCTTTCTGGGCCAGTTCATTAGTCATAGTCTATCCTCCCGTTAGAAGCGAGCCACGGGCCTGTTGCTCTCGTGTCAACACCCAGATGCATTGTGGTAACACTAAATGATAGAAGTATGGATTTGACTGTTCACAATAAGAGCAGCTCACTCAACACATGTGGGTATTTGCTAGAACACCCACTAATTAGTACATGGTGTCTGAAAGCCAAGAATCAATCATGACTTCCAGCTCCCTGTCGTACGTCCTAATCCAATGCTCCTTAACATTACTCGTACGATGTCGTAATACATAGCTTACGAAATCAATTCCGTCTTATTGCGCGTTGCTGGCACAAGTCCAGCTTGACCCGCTCGTGTCCTCACCAATGGCCTTCCCGCTAGCATATAAGCCCATCCCGCAAATGCCTGCTCCCATAAGGAAAAGGCCTACATTGGCAGCCGTCAAGGCCATCTTCTTCCAATTCTTGGTATACCCACCCCAATTCATGTACTACCACTGGTAGACAAGGCACTCGGTATCGGATAAACGTTATTCCGTATCTTGGCGGTCCCATCATCT
>Ga0115851_100644_pt1 | contig 16402 bp, 18 predicted proteins | sample InSIn2gowninarea_FD_83865 | JGI IMG/M metagenome (GOLD analysis project Ga0115851, IMG submission 83865)
TAGTTTCGCCACGCGATCGCGCTCCCACGCCACCAGAGCAAATTACTAAAAAAGTTATTTATGGACGGGTAGCTGGGGTAGCCCAAGGTTCGCAATGGACAGCCCAAATAGTGGATCGTCTAAATGCACCTTACTTAACTATTCCGCGATCGCGTCAAGCATTTTCTTACGGTTTGAGTACCTTACCTTTAGGCAAATTGGGTACAAATCAAGTGCAAAGTGCGCCATTGCTTGCACGTTATCCAGACACCGCTTACAACGCTCATGGCAACTACGGCATTCAGTACAATCTCAACTTACCTTTGCACAACAATACTAGGACTTCTCAAACCGTTACGGTATCATTGCAAACGCCGATTAAAGAAGACAAGTTGAGTAAAAGCGGATTGCGTTTTTTTAGTTTGCCAGCTAAACAAGTTTTCTTTCGGGGGACAGTAAAAGTCGCTTACAAGGACGATCGCGGCTTGCCACAAACACGCTACCTTCATTTAGTTCAAAAACGCGGTCAGCAGGGCGTACCCTTAGTAAGACTCAATATGAAACCGCAAGACACGCGGCTAGTGCAGGTAAACTTTCTCTATCCTCCCGATGCTACACCACCGCAAGTTTTAACGATCGCAACTTTGGGTCAACTAACAACCAAGAAATGAAGAAGCGTATTTTCAACAATTCTCGTTTAATTGCAGCATTGCCTTACATTAGTTTATTGGTTTGGCTAGTTCCTTTACTAGTTTTCAACCATCAACAGCAAAGCTTGATTGCTCATGATGAAGGAATTTATGCTTGGCGAGCAAGATGGATTGTAGAATACAGTGACTGGCTCAATCCGGCGATTATTCATTACGGTAAAACTCCGGGAATATATTGGTTAATTGCGAGTTCTTTCTCCTTGTTTGGGATTAGTGAAATAACAGCTAGATTGCCAAGTATGGTTTTTAGTATTATTAGCGCTTTACTAATCTATGAAATTGGCAAAATCATTATTAACAAACAAGTCGGCTGGTTAGCAGCAGCTATTTTGAGCATTGAGTTTTTTTGGTTGCAATATAGTCGGATGTCTGTACCAGATATCCCTTTAGCTAGTTTTGTCTTACTAGGTATTTGCTGCTTATTAAAAGCTGAATTACATCCTAAAACTAGATTGCTTTGGGGGTTTGGCGTTGGGCTAAGTTTTGGTTTGGGCTTTTTAATTAGAAGCTACATGGTTTTTTTACCAATGCTAGCTTTAATGCCTTACCTAATTTGGGAACATCGCCGTCACCGTCACCTAACTAATCCGGCAATATATTTAGGTTTACTAGTAGGTTTACTCCCGACAATTTATTGGCTTTTTACAAGTTGGGCTTATTATCGGACAACCAAGTTTACAGAAATGTTTGACTTTATCGTTCATCTAAACTCAGAAGAACGTAACGGTAACAGCATCTTTTATTATGTTTGGAATATCCCTGCTAAAGCTTTTCCTTGGGCTTTTATGGCATTATTTGGCTTAAAAATTGCTTTAACTAACCCGATTCCTCGTTACCAGTTGCTATTAGCAGGATTTCCCATAATTTTATTTATTGAAATTAGTTTATTTTCAACTCGGATACCTCATTATGCCCTTACTCTTTATCCATTTATCGCTTTACTCGCAGCTTTGGCTTTAGATTGGTTAGGTAAAAATTATCAAAATAAAAGTCTACCTCGTACTCTTAGTTACATTATTGGTAGCTTAAGTTGCTTGTTGTTAGTAGCAAGTTTAATTGCGCTTACAGGTGTAGCCATTCCTGTAACTTCAGAGATACAAAAATATGCCGCGATCACATTTGCGTTAGGATTAGGCTGGTTAAGCGTTCCTTTGGTTTGGATTGGGTATCATAAATTCGGGCAGCAATTTTTAACCGCCAAATATTGGGTAGCAGGTTGGTTAATAGCTCCCTGGTTAGCTTTATCTGTAGCGGGGATTACAGGCTTTTTAGGAGATTACAACCCAGAAATTAAAGCCTTTTTGCAACAACCAAGCGTAGCGTCTGTAGTCCAAAATCATCTCATCAACTTTGTAGAAGGTGGCGGCAAAACTGGCGTACTATTGCGTTTTTATACTCCTCACTTGGGAAAAGTAGCAGAAAATGTTTCTGACTTGCCAACAGCTAGTTATGCTTGGGTGAAATCGGAAGTTGCGAGTAAGTCTAATTCGTCTTACAATGCGATCGGTACTATTCGCGATGTGCAGTTAGTCCAAGTAATTAAAACCGTCAATAATCCAATCAAAAAACTACATAGTTTTGGTGAAGGGTTTTGAGAAAATGTTGGAATATGAGCTAGAAACTGCCACACATAAAACTCTCTCTAAATCCTCTTTCACTTCGACATATTCAGTGGCTAAAGAGAGACTTTACAATATTTCCCCCTTTTTTAAGGGGGTTAGGGGGGATCTAAATCGTTGGCTACTTACTCAAAATCTTTTAAATCATCTTCCAAAACCAGAACTTGCTTTTTTAGAGGTTTTGTTTTTAGATTTGGATTTATTAACTTCAGCTACAGCTTCCTCAAATAAGTTGTTTAAATGTATTGGTACGCTGGCAGTTTCCGGTAATTCTGGCTCTAAAGGTTTGTTAAATTTTTCTTGTAAAAGTGTCGGTAGTTGTTCAATTTTAAAACCTGGAATTTCTAACAACTGTCGCAATATTTTTTCTAATTGCTGAGGGTATTGTTGAGTTAAACGCTGCCAAATAAACACATTGATAGTGGGGTTTTCTAAATAATAACGAATAAGTTTTTCCGCCCCTTCAACACTCTGCCAGTCTTGGGCTTCAAGAATAGTTTTAAACTTACTATAAGTAGGTAAAAACATCTGACCCCAACGCGGATGAGATAAAGATGTTACTTGTTCCGCTTTCTTTAATTCGGCAGGCAATTCTATTTTAGGCGTTACCATTTTCGTTGGGCTTTTTTGATCGAATAGTTGGGCTACAACTTTCGCATCTGCTCCAGATTCCTTAGCGGCGGCGGCAATTTCTGTTTCATCCATTCCCGCATCCTGGGCTAATTGGGCTAATGATTTAGTATCATCAATACCTGCGTTGCTCAGGTTTTGTTTCATTAATATATCCTGAAACTCAGCAACTTTTTTATTAAGTTGATATCCCGGCATTGTCACTTCATCGCTGCCGAAAAATTCGATAAATTGTTGATGATATTGGGCTACCGATTGCCAAGCTTGTTGTAATAATTCTGGCGCATCGCCATAAAGAGAATGTTTGTAATTGTCTTTAAAGTTACCAATTGCTACAGCTAGTTTTGGCTTACCTAGTTTTCCCAGCATTGTACAAGCACTAAAGAATGTCCAGTAATCGGTAATCGGGGCAATTTGAGCTAGTAGAATATCCCCTTCTTTGCAACGCGACAATTCTTTAATAGTTTGAGGATTATTCGGCTTAACAATATAGTTTTTAGTCGTGAGCCAGTTTTGAAGTTGAAAACCATCGCTCAAAACTTCGACTACCGCAAATAAACCCATAAAACTGCGTCGCCAGTTGATTAGTAGTTCGCGATCGCTCTTTGTCAAATCTGGCTGACTCTCAATAAATAAATCTATAGGAGTTTTGTCGCCAACTTTACCCTCGGTAAGAAAAGTATCAACAATCAAGTCTTGCTGATTATCTCCATGCTTGCGTCGCGACTGCTCGGCGGCATAAATTTCTAGGGCTGTTGCTAATTCTCCTTCCGCATCCAAAACAAAATCTACTAAGGCTTGTTTTAATTGGTGCGACTTCTCTAATATTTCATCCACAACTGATTCTCACTGCACGTCATTTATCTAGGGTAAAGGTTTTCTCACCTAGGGCTTCAATTAACAATGATTCTCAATAAGCTTCGCTTGTTGACACTTGCTCCAAAAATTTATTAGAATTAGCAACTACAAAGCTTTCTTGAGAATGTCGTTATGACTGTTTACACGGCTGGCTCCCTAAAAGCAGAACTCCACGATCGCGGCTGGCGGTTAACTCCTCAAAGAGAAACTATACTGCACGTTTTTCAAGAACTCCCAGAAGGAGAACATCTCAGCGCCGAGGATCTGTACCATCAATTAGAAACTAAAGATCAAGCGAAAGGCATTAGCCTCTCTACCATCTATCGAACTTTGAAGTTGATGGCGAGGATGGGCATTTTGCGCGAACTAGAGTTAGGGGAAGGGCATAAACATTATGAAATCAACCAACCTTATCCCCACCACCACCATCATTTGATTTGCGTTCGGTGTAATAAAACCATTGAATTTAAAAATGATTCAATTCTAAAAGTAGGTAGTAAGACGGCGGAAAAAGAAGGTTATCACTTGCTAGACTGTCAGTTGGCAATTCATGCAGTGTGTCCCGCCTGTCAGAGGGCATTAATGCCTTTGTAGGTAGCCGGTTTACTCTGCTTGGACTCGTTCGGTATTACCTGCTTTTACCCACCCTTCTAAATCGCTATCGGCTAAACGGACGTGTTGCCATTTTTCGTCTTGGCTTTGTTCCAAAACTACGATTTTTTGATTGTAATCCAAGCTGCCAATACGTTCTGATTCTAAATTTGGTTCAGCACGAATAGTTAAGCCTTGCTCCCAGGTAACGCGCGCGGGATAACTACCAGAAGCTAAAGGTGAAGGGGTACTACTAGCAGGACTTGGTTTATTGGCGGTAGGAGCAGGAGTTTTAGGTTTAGTTATATTTGCCGCTTTTTTGACAGCGCTGCTGTCGTTGGCAAAGATTGGCTTAGGGGGCGGCGATGAGGAGCGGTTGATAAATATTAAAGCCAAAGCCACACTGCCACTAATTAGTAAAGTAATCGCTAATATCACTCCTAAGACTAATTTAACCAAACCTGATGACCACTTCATTGTTACTACCTCCTGCAATCAAGGGTCAATATTACTATAATTACGGCAATTGTCGCCCAATGCGATCGCTTAACGAACTGTGTTTTGATGCTAAACGCGCTTTACCTGCTTTTGCCCATTCTTGTAAAAATTGAATTTGCTCGGTAGCAGTCCGCGCTAAGGGGATAATTTGACTGGCGGCTTCTAAAATGTCGTCGCTAGTAAAGTCGCGGTTTTGGCTAAAACCAATGTGCATGGCTTCGACTAAAGTTTGCTCAATTTCCGCACCGGAAAAGTCGGGAGTTTCATAAGCTAGGCGCTGCAAATCGTAGCTTTTTAAATTGTGCGATCGCAATCTTGATAAATGGACTGTAAAAATTTCTTGTCTTTCATCTTGACTAGGTAAGCCAACAAAAAATATTTCATCAAACCGTCCCTTGCGTAACATTTCCGGCGGCAGCAATTGAATATCGTTTGCTGTAGCCACGACAAACACTGGAGATGTCTTTTCTGCCAGCCAAGTGATAAACGTGCCAAAGACGCGGCTAGTAGTCCCAGCATCGCCCTTACTACCTAGTCCTGAAAATGCTTTATCAATTTCATCAATCCACAAAATGCAAGGGGCTAGGGCTTCGGCTACCTGGATCATTTGGCGAGTGCGAGACTCTGATTCGCCTACAAGCCCCGCAAACAAACGCCCTACATCTAACCGCAATAGCGGCAAATGCCAATGATGAGCGATCGCTTTGGCGGTAAGGGACTTGCCCGTACCTTGAATTCCTACCAACAGCAGCCCGCGCGGGTAGGGTAAACCGTAAGCTCTGGCTTTTTCCGTAAATCCACCACCCCGCCGCAGCAACCAGTCTTTAAGGTTGTCTAAACCGCCGATATCAGAGATCCTTTCGGTGGTGGGGTAAAAGTCTAATATTTGGGTTTGGCGGATAGTTTGGCGCTTTTCTTCTAAAACCAATTCCACATCTTCCGGCTGTAACTCTCCGTGAGTTGCGATCGCTCTTGCAAGTACTCGGCGAATCCGCTCCATTGATAGCCCTTGACAAGAGCGGACTAATTCATCTAAAAATTTTGTACCGACCGATTGCCCTGTAGCCACTAATAAGCGCTCAATTTCTATTTTAATTTCTGGGGGCGCAGGTAAAGGAAACTCTAACACCGTCAGCACTTCACTCAAATCTTCAGGAATGGCAAGTTTTGGCGAGAGAATGACTAAGTTTTTTGGCTGAGACTTTAATAATTTGGCTAAATTGCGGAGTTTGCGCGACACCGAAACATCTTCTAAAAAGCGGTGAAAGTCGCGCAAGACAAAAACGGCGGCGGCGCTGGCGGGGAGCTTTTCGACAAATTCCAAGGCTTGTACGGGATTGCGCCGACCAAATCCTGCATCGTTAGGATTTCCCTGGTAGCCGTCTACAAAGTCCCAAGTATATACCGTTCGATTGCCTTGCTTTTGTGATTCTTCTTTAATTGCTACTTCTACTCGCTCCTCCTCGTAGGTGGGAATGTAAATCAAAGGATAACGAGCGCGTAGGAGTAGTTCAAATTCGTTGCGGAAGCTCATTTTAGGGTATTTGCTTTTTTAATGCTTCCAATGAAGCCCAACGGCGATCGCCTATTTTTTCGGTAGCGCTAGTATCGGCGGGTATCCCTGCACAGTCGCTCTCGCATAGTTGTTTTTGGGGCATTTCCAAACACAATTGCTCGTATAGCCACTCCCCCGGATTAAAATAGCCTTGAGGCGAGAGAACTTCGATCAGATCTTCTACCGCAACTTCCTTATCTATTGCCCCTTCGTAGGGAAGACTAGCGCTTTCATCCAACCAAATCATTTCCGAGGTATCGACAATTAATCGATGGTTGTATTGCTGCAAGCAACGATGACAAGTCAGGGTAATAATTGTTTCCGCTTTACCCGATACTTCTAGATAATTTCCTTGATGTTGAACTTTGACCTGACCGCGCACCGGAGTTAAGGTTTCTAAACCAGAGATAAACTCGTGGACTGGTATTACCTCAGTTCTCTCTGGTGCTTTTGTCAGTTGGGGAATGTAAATTGCCTCCATAGGAAGTTTGCCTTACCCTCAATAAACGCTAACTTTGATTGTGGCAAAAATTAAAGCTGTTTAGCTAAAGTTACTAGCATCACTTTCACTCTTGCGCCGTACGACCAAATGACGGTGCGGCTCTTTACCACGGCTAAAGGTTTCCAATTCTGGATACTCTTGCAAAATCGTGTGAATTTGCCGACGTTCGGCGGAAGATAAAGATTTAATTTCTACTTCTTCCGCCGATGCTCGTACTTGCTCGGCTGCTTCAAGAGCGATCGCCTCTAGCTCTGCTTGCCTTTTAGCTCGGTAGCCGTTCAACTCTACGATATAGAAGCCATGCGGCTCTGTTTGGTTTAAGTTTAATGTGGCATTAGCTAAGTATTGAATGCCATCTAAAACTGTACCGCGATCGCCTGTCAAGGTTTCTATCTGTTTGGGACTAAGGTTTGTCTCATCAATTTTCAACCAGTAGCTATCTACTGGCTCCTCCCCTACTTTGTGTCCGCCAGTATTACTTTCTACTTCGGCTTTCACCTTTGCAGGTATTCCAGCTAATTGCAGCAGCGTTGTTAACCACTGCTGACCCCGCTCCATTGCACTATCAGTCATTTTTAACTCGAAGCTTTTTTCTTAGAACGATTTGGCTCAAAGGGTAGTGATTCCCTATCTTTTGCCTCAGCTACTTTTGCATCGGCTTCGACAATTTTTTGCAGGTTTTCCGGCAAAGGTTCGCGCGAAACGATCGCTGTTTGCAAGGTTTGGAATATATTTGCAATCAGCATATACATCAACACGCCCGCCGGGAGTGGGAAAAATAAAAACATCCCCGAAAAAATAATCGGCGTGATTTTATTTACTGTTTCTTGCTGAGGATTGCCACCTGTCGCACCTTGTCCCGATAAAGTTTGGCTCAAATACAAGCTCAAACCAAAGCCGAGAATCATGCCGACAATATCCCAGTGAATTGTCCCATCATCATCAAAAGCGCCGACTCTGCCCAAGGCATCAATAAACAAAAAGCCTTTATTGCTGGCAAGTCCTGGAATTGTACCTACAATTGTGGCTTCTCCGGGTGCTAGGGCTTCTATGTTGCCATCAGCATCAATTTTTACTCGATCTTCACCTTTAGTCACTTTTAACGTGGGTACAAGGCTACTATCGGGATGCTCGGCTTCTAAGGCTGTTAAAGTTTTACCTTCTACAGTTTGAAATTCAACTTTTGTTTTTTCACCTACGCCCAAGTTATTACCACCAGGCAAAACGGCAATAATCGGAGCATGGACTCCATCAGCGATGTAAATATTTTGGGGTGGAGTTGTAAAAGATTGGGGTTGAACGCGCTCGATTTGTTCTTGGGGCAGAATTTGTAAGTTGACGTTGTAATTGATGTCCGAAAACGGCGAACCTCGTAAAGTTGCAAACAAAGCAAATAGTACGGGCATCTGTACCACTACAGGCAAACAGCCAGCTAAAGGATTGCCAAATTCCTTATAAACACCGCTCATTTCTTCCTGCAATTTCGTCGGATTGTCTTTGTAGCGCTCTTGAAGTTCTTTAACTCGTTTTTGCATCAACGGTTGAGTAACTCTCGTGCGCCGCATATTGCGAATCGATCCGGCGCTTAGAGGATAAAGCGCAAAGCGAATTACTAGCGTTAACGCGACAATTGCTAGTCCATAGCTTGGCACGATCCCGTAGAAAAAATCTAGGATCGGCAGCATCACGTTGTTAGAGAGAAACCCTATACCAAAATCCATTTATGTGAACTTAACCTAAAATATGTTAATTTGTCTGAATTTAATTTATCCGATACTGGTTGAGAAATACGGGTAGCGTTTACCGTATAAGTTTTTTAGTAATGATTGGCTCGTAGAATTTGAGCCAAGCACAAACAACCGACATTAGAGTTTATTTTTCTACAGTTGCACTTACTTTGGGATTTTTGAGGGCGACTTTATCGTTGATATATTCATAAGTCTCTCGAAACTTTGGTAAGGCTCGTAATTCCAAACGGCTACCATCACGCAACGTTAATACCATATCTCCCCAAGCGCCGAGTCCGCGAGGTACTTTGGCTATTTTGACGATTTCTGAATAAATAATATCCGTGCGATCGCGTCCCATCCAACCCCCAGTAATCGTAATCCGGCGGTTGGTAATCCGATAGCGCAGCCACAAAGCCCTCACAATCGCACCTACAGTCAAAGGTAGGGCAACAATTGTTAATCCAACGATTAACCCAAATATCAATTCTCCTACGTGAGGCCCACCTTCGTAGTAAACATCTTCACGAATGCCCATTTATAACCTCTGCTTTTGTCAATAACTGCTCTAATTCTTGCAGAAATTGTTGATAATCGCACTTACTGGTTACAGCTTGAGGTTGTACTACTACAACTAAGCTCCATCCTGGGGTTATTTGCGGTAATAACGACCGAAATATCGCCCGAATTTGCCGCTTAATCCGATTGCGAATTACTGCGTGCTTGCTGACTTTTGTGCTGATAGAAATACCAATACGAGTAGGAAGTGGTACCAATCCCGATGGGGTTTGCAGACGTAAAGCTCTCAACGTTAAATGAGAGCTTTTTAGGCGGTTTCCTTCCCGAAACAGGGTTTGGAAGTCGTGCCGATTTTTGAGTCGATTTACTTTGGGTAAAGCCACTTTATATTTGGCTAAGGTAATTCGCTTTAGGAAACGCTGAGGCGATACCGCCCTTTGCGGCGACGCGCGCTAATCACATTTTGACCATCTGGGTTACGCATCCGCGCGCGAAAGCCAGATGTTCTTTTTCTTTTACGGCAAGTACCGCCTAATGTCCGTTTCATTACTTAGATTCCTTAATGTTAGTCAAAAAGTCACAATCTACTAGGATACCACTAAAATGGCTAAGAAATGCTCACAATCCAAGTACCTACATAACGTAGAAGTGGCACATCGCCAGGAGAGAGAATTTGACAATTGAAATAGTAAGTACCGCCAAAGCCTGGATTTTTGACGTTAGAAAGGACTAACTCTACTTTGCTCCCGGCAGGTACTGGTTCTTGGGGGTAAATTTCTAATGCCCGACTTTCTTTATTCCAAACTACTTCTTTTAGAGGTACTGCTTTACCTTTGATGCGAATTTCAACTTTTTTAGTATCAAAAACGCCTTTGTAGTAGTCGGGATAAGAGACAGAAAATTGAGCTACGGCTAATTTCAACTGTTTTGCTGGAATCCTTAGACGATAGCGATCCCAACCGCCCGCTTGTCCGCCAAAATCTAATCTAAAAGGCAATTGATTCTCGCGCTTGACACCACTAAAAATTGTGAATCCAGGTAAGCTTTGAGCAGATATAAGCGCCGGAAACCCAGCAACTAAACAACTAGTAACAGCTAAGGCAGACAGGAAGCGGCGCATAGATTTTTTTTTGGCAAACATTGGTTTAGAGTAAGTTTTTGTACTTATAATTTACTACTTGCTTAACCAACTTAGACGTAAAAGTTAATAAAAAAGTGCCTCTAACTAGGTGTAAAGGTAGCTAGAGTAGGGCATAAGCGTCTGACGAATAAGTAACGTTAGTTCGGCATTGAGAAATTTTGTTATCAAAGTTGAAAAAAAATGCTTGCCCAAACTGGAGTGAAATAAGCTAAATTATCCAAAACAAAGTTGTAACTAATCCAAAAATGAGCGATCGCCAGAGCAAACTAAAGATGAAATTATAAAAAATTATAATGGCAAAGATTTCTAAGTTAGATATAGACCTAAGATGGGCAAAATGTGCAGCTTTTAGACAAAATAAGAAAACTGTTGCTCCATGCGTGTCTCTAGGCTATTGCGAGTTTAATTAGTCAAAGGCACAAAATATTGCTGCCACTGCCAGAAAGTCGGTGATTATAAAAATTTAACCTAATTTAACCCTGGCAAAAAACAAGTTTTCCCGATTTTAAGGAGATGAGATGAGAATAGCGGTTGCCAAAGAAATTGAAGTCGGCGAACGTCGCGTTGCTTTAATACCTGAAACAGTAGGGCGATTGGTGAAAAAAGGTTTAGAAGTATGGGTAGAAACGGGCGCTGGCGATCGCTCTTTTTTTACTGATGAGGCTTATGAAGCAGCAGGGGCAAAGGTTGTAGCCGATAGTGCAGCTATTTGGGGCGAGGCGGATATTTTGCTCAAAGTCGGCTTACCCCAAGAGAGGGAAGATGGGCGACAAGAAATCGATTTACTCAAAGAAGGCGCAGTATTAATTGCTTTTCTCAACCCTTTGGGAGCGCCGGAAATTGCTCAAAAGTTAGCCGAAAAAAAAGTTACAGCTTTTGCCATTGAACTAATACCGCGTAGCAGTAGAGCGCAAAGTATGGACGCTTTATCGTCGCAAGCATCGGTAGCGGGTTACAAGTCGGTACTTATAGCGGCGGCGGCTTTACCTAAGTATTTTCCAATGCTGACAACGGCGGCAGGAACGATCGCCCCAGCGAAAGTATTTATTATGGGAGCAGGGGTAGCTGGGTTGCAAGCGATCGCTACAGCGCGCAGATTAGGAGCAGTAGTAGAGGCTTTTGATATTCGTCCCGCCGTCAAGGAAGAAGTGCAGAGCTTGGGAGCAAAGTTTGTCGAAGTGAAGCTAGAGGAAGAAACGGTAGCCGCAGGGGGTTATGCTAAGGAAATATCCGCCGATGCTAGACAACGCACTCAAGAAGTAGTCGCTGAACACATCAAGCAATCAGATGTTGTCATTACAACGGCTCAAGTCCAGGGTAAAAAAGCCCCGCTACTTGTAACCGAGGAAATGGTAGCGCAAATGAAGCCGGGATCTGTAATTGTTGATTTGGCGGCGGAACAAGGTGGAAATTGCGCCCGTACTGAGCCAGGAAAAGACGTACAGTGGCACGGAGTGACAATTATTGGCACGATTAATTTACCTTCTTCCATGCCTGTCCATGCCAGCCAAATGTATTCTAAAAACTTGGCTACTTTGGTGCAGTATTTAGTCAAAGACAACGCTCTCAACCTTGATTTTGCGGATGATATAGTTGACTCTGCTTGCATTACCCATGGGGGAGAAATTCGTAACCAAAGAGTCCGCGATGCTTTAACAGCTACTAGTGCAACTGTAGGCAATTAGTTTTTAATTAGGAGAATTTCAACTATGACTGAAGCATTAATTGCTGCGTTGTTCGTATTTGTTTTAGCATCTTTTGTTGGCTTTGAAGTAATCAATAAAGTACCGCCAACTCTGCATACTCCTTTGATGTCTGGAGCTAACGCTATTTCGGGAATTGCCGTCATTGGGGCGTTAGTTGTCTCTGGGAGTAGAGACTTAAATATCAGTGTGATTTTGGGATTGATTGCGGTGGTACTAGCAACAATTAACGTAGTAGGTGGCTTTTTAGTTACCGACCGGATGTTGCAAATGTTTAAAAAGAAGGAGATTAAAGCATAGTGAGCGATTTTTTGCCAACAGGGATACAGCTAACTTATTTAGTTGCGGTGTCTTTATTTATCATCGGTTTAAAACAACTAGGATCTCCTGCTACCGCTCGTAATGGTAACTTGTTAGCTTCGGGCGGAATGTTGCTGGCGGTAGCGGCAACTTTGCTCGATCGGCAAGTATTGAATTATGAGATGATTTTGGTAGGTTTAGCGATTGGTTCGCTCATAGGTGCGATCGCAGCCCAAAGAGTCGCTATGACCGAAATGCCCCAAATGGTAGGTTTATTGAACGGTTTGGGGGGGTTGGCTTCGGCGCTGGTAGCGGTAGCGGAGTTTTGGCGGCTAATTGGCAATGGCGAAGCTATAAGCTTGGATGCCAATATTTCCATGCTGCTAGATGTATTTATTGGTGGTGTCACTTTTACTGGCAGTATGGTAGCTTTTGCGAAGTTGCAAGGCTTGATTAGCGGTTCGCCAATTACTTTTCCCTTGCAGCAACCAGTGAATATTTTGTTGCTGATTGGATTTGTAGTAGGTAGCGGTTACTTATTGGTAACGCCAGAAAATGTACCTTTATTTCTCGGTGTAGTTGCCCTATCGTTGCTGCTAGGCGTATTGTTTGTTATTCCTATTGGTGGCGGCGATATGCCTGTAGTAATTTCGCTGTTGAACTCCTTATCGGGAGTAGCAGCAAGCGCGGCGGGCTTTGTGGTTATGAACAATATGCTAATTGTCGCTGGCGCACTGGTAGGCGCGTCTGGGTTGATTTTGACTCAGATTATGTGTAAGGCGATGAATCGCTCGTTATTTAGCGTCTTATTCGGCGCTTTTGGTGGCGGAGGAGCAGCAAGCGGTGGTTCAGGCGCAACAGCAACCGATAAAAATGTCCGCAGTATCGATCCTGAAGAAGGCGCAATGATGCTGGGTTATGCTCGTTCCGTCGTAATTGTTCCCGGCTACGGTATGGCAGTGGCTCAGGCACAGCATAGCGTGCGCGAACTCGCCGATCAACTAGAGCGGATGGGTGTAGATGTCAAATATGCAATTCACCCTGTTGCGGGGCGGATGCCGGGGCATATGAACGTATTACTAGCTGAGGCAAATGTCCCTTATCCTCAGTTATCGGATATGGATGATATCAATCCTCAGTTTGAGCAAACTGACGTAGCTTTAGTAATTGGCGCAAATGATGTAGTCAATCCCGCCGCGCGTCACGACACCGCTAGTCCAATTTATGGAATGCCAATTTTGGAAGTAGATAAAGCTAAACAAACAATTGTAATTAAGCGCGGTATGAGTGCGGGTTTTGCTGGTGTAGATAATGAATTGTTCTACAAAGACAAAACTACAATGCTGTTTGGCAGCGCGAAAGATATGGTAGCAAAGCTAGTAGCTGAAGTGAAGCAATTGTAAGCGAGACAAATTAAGTCAGATTATAAATGCTGGCGATAGCATAAAGACAGTTTACTTGTAGAGTTTGAGGCTCAATTAAGTAAGCTGTTTTCTTGTATTTAAAGATAGAAAGATAGTTTGATTTAATATATTAAACACAACCTGCATCTTTGTCGGGGCGAAGCGCTCCTAGTAAAGTAGATACAAATACGCACCGTTTGATACCACTAGTCTCATTACGAACGTTAAGGGTAATTTTTCCAAGTGGTGCAACACTACCATCGAATTTAAATCCTATTGGGTAGAAAGTAGCAGGAGTTGCAGTAAAGCTGCTATAGGTTGTGTTGATAGCTAGTACCTTAGAGTCGCTACTAAGAGGCTGCCAATTTGTAGCTGTGGCGCAACTCAAAGTACCACCTTCCGGTAATCGACTTACAGACCACTCAACTTTAGTTCCATCGTCATGAAAACAAGCTACCCAAGATGTTTTTTCTCTTTTAGCATTGGTTTGAGCAACGCGCATAATTTCAAGGACTTGGTTTTGAGCCGTATTCAATCGTTGCCGATTCATAAATCCCAAATAACTTGGACCAGCGATCGCAGCCAAAATACCAACCATAATAATTACAACTAGCACTTCTATCAAGGTAAATCCTGCTACTGATTGATTGATAATAGTTGGCTTTTTAATCATGTTTTTAGAGCTTTGTTTACTAATTAAATATAATTTCACTCAAAAAGTGCGATTATTACTATTGAGGAGGTGTTTTATCTAAAACTCCACGAGCTATTACTTGACTTTGTAAAGTTGGTAGTTGTTTATTAGCAAAAGTAAAAATACCAGTTTTACCTATCGGGTTGCCTCGAAGAAAGACAATAACATCTTGATTAAGTCCAACAGAATTTGCTTCATTTCGCACACACGCAAAAAAGCTAGTAGAGTTATTTACTGCGGGAGAAGCGGGAATAATGGGAGTACGTATATAGTCAGTGCTAGGACAACTAGAAATCGTTACTTCATTGGTTGGGTCATCTACAAAATCAACCAAAACATCACCGTCTACATTAGGTTTATTGTTAACACCTTGAAGATTCGTTGTACCATCTACATTACTGAGCGGCCATTTTTGAAAGTTAGTATTTGTCTGAGATGGGTCTACATATCCTTTAGACTGCGAAAGAGTAGACATCTTTTCAGTATCTGTATTTTTGTACTTCCGCAATTGATAACGTCTGATTCTAGATTGTCCTTTCCATTCCCCACCCTCACCTTTTGATTGCAAATAAACTACTAGAGTATAAGTACTTTGCCTGACTCTAAGAGATGTACATTCTTCTTTTTGCAGAGCAGTGAAGGTTGCGATCGTACAGTCTAAGGGAAGGGATTGATTTTGTTCTGTAACAGATTCGGTTTTCCAAAAGGCTAAGATTGGTTTATAGGTAGTGGCAAAATCTGGCAGGTAAGACGAAAGCTTAGTCACATCATCGTAGACATAGACCGCATTTCGTAAGTCTGAGGTAATATAGTCCATTGCCGCCTGCATCTCACCTTGAGTTTGATTGGTAGCTGATTCTTTTTGGTCAGTTTGCAGTAAATTTACCACCATAAAGAGCAAGCTTGAGACAATAATCCCCGCCATAAGCATTGAAACTAAAAGCTCGACTAGAGTAAAACCTGCTGGTTTGGACTTTTTTATATCAACCTCAATTCGATGCAATAAAAATTGTGATAAGTGCATATTCATAATTGTTGTTTTTATTTTTAAAATTGAAAACAATTCATACTAGCTAGGCTGCGATAATTTTTTTAATTAACTAAACGAAAGTTCAATTATTAGTTAAGGACTAGATGAAGGGCTAGGTGATGGGGTTAATTCTGTTACATACCTGTCAAAAGATTCTTTTAAGTCACTGCGCGTTAACCTCGTGTAAATCACCGACAAAGGGCGTGTATTTTGAAATCCGTCTCCCGATGTAAATCCTAAAGGTGCAGCTTTAGTGAGAAGCGTTCCACCGCTCGTTAGTGCCTTATAAACGTATACTCTTACTCCCATTTGAAAAGTAACTAAGGTAGTATCTGTAGTGCTAACAGCCTGTCCTGCATCCCGAAAAGTTTGGACTACAAAGTCATAAGTACCATCTTGATTGACATCTACAGCCAAACCTTTAGTAGCGGTCATAGAAGCGCGATCAGTTGTAAAGCCAGTAGTGCCTGAAGTAAGAGCAGAGGTATTCCCAATTCCACTTGTTGAAGCACTAAGTGGAGGTAAACTAGCATTTGTGTAATTACCTCGCTCTAATAGAACCCGGATTCTATTAACTTCTAACTGGGCTAGTTCAAAAGATTGTTCTGCCTTTTGATTTTGAACGCGAGTAGCGACAGCAAGCAAAATTGGCGGTGAAATAAACGCCAGCACAACTGAAGTAATAACCATTGCTACCAAGCACTCGATGATAGTCAATCCTTGAGTGGATGGATTTGGAGAGGATAATTGATTATTTTCCTTGGGTTGAAGCGCAAATATTTTCTGGAGTAATGTTAAGAGCATCTTTTTTCCTTAGATTAAATAAGGCAAGTAGTGGTCTGTAAGTCGATTACCGGAAGGTGGTACTTTGAGTTGCGCCACAGCTACAAATTGGCAGCCTCTTAGTAGCGACTCTAAGGTACTAGCTATCAACACAACCTAT
>Ga0115851_100645_pt1 | contig 16402 bp, 25 predicted proteins | sample InSIn2gowninarea_FD_83865 | JGI IMG/M metagenome (GOLD analysis project Ga0115851, IMG submission 83865)
AGCAGCTTTTCTTCAAATTCGAGAGGATGTCTTTCAATTCACTGAGATTGGAGTATGCCCTAGAGGGTAGCTCAAATTTAATAGCTTGGACAGACCGAATGGAAGTAGTGTTTGATGATAATGGTGTATTAGAATATGTTAAAACTGATATTGTGAAACCCTAGTATTTTGATGCACAACAATTAGCCCAATGGAAGAAGGATGTTGCAAAGGTCGGGAGAATTCTTTTGGAAGGTGTGAGAGACCATGTAGTCTCAAATCTTCATGACAAAGAAACACCAGTTTCTATGTGGAAGACACTAACTGAGCTATTTGAAAATAACATTGACCATAGAAAATTGGCCCTAAAAGATAAAATTTGAAACATTAGGATGCAGAAAAAATGATACAATTCCACAATATCTCTCTAAATTCACTCAAGTTTGAGATGAGCTTGGAGGGGTTGTGGAGAATGTTGCAGAAGGTGATCTAGTGAGCCTAGCTCTTCTAGGCCTTCCAAAATCTTGGCACATCTACTAGGACTCTGTGAATGGGCGGGAAAAATTACCAAATTGGGAAAGGTTATGGTTTGATTTGGTTCAAGAAGGGATCAAGAGAAATACTAGAGATGGAGTATCATCCAAAGTAGAAGATGAAGAGAATTTTTCCTTGGTTGGGAAGGGGAATAAGGGCAAAGGAAATAAGATCCAAAGAAAACCTGAATCAAGCCAAGATAATGGCAAGAAAAAAGACTAGAGCAAGATAAAATGTTTCCACTACCATGAATACAGGAATTATGCAACAAAATGTCCACACAAGAAGTCTAACAAGAAGCCTTAGGGAGGAGCAAGAGGTGAGGCATTAGCTTCACAATTCAAATTAGAATTCACCCTAATAGCATGCATGGCCAACACTATTATGGGGAGTGTGTGATGCCTTGATTCGGGTGCCTTATTCCATATGATAGGGTGCAAGGAATTTTTCAGTAGCCTGGAGTAGGAGGATCTCCAAATGCATATTGAATTGGGGGATGATGGGAGGTACAATGCTATAAGAATTGGTACTATCACCTTTGAGAGGGAGAAAGCCTCCCTCTTCACCTCAAAGATGTTATGTTTGTACTTGGGCGAAAGAAGAACTTGGTCTCTGTAGCAGTATTGGAGGATAGAGGCTATGATGTTATTTTCAATAAAGGGGAATCCTTTCTAAGACAATAACTACCAAGCAAGTGAAGCAGATTGGAGTTCGAGTAAAGAACCTATCCAAACTTGGGGTGGGAGATTTTGTTGCATTAAGCAACAAGGAAGAAAAAGTGCAGAGTCAAGATGTTGTAGAACTCTAGCATAGGAGATTGGGTCATCTACACCATGATGCCTTAGAATCATTCAGAAAATTACCATTGGTCTCCCTAAAGGCTCCCTTGACCAACAAGATGTCCGCAAGGGTTGCATATTGGGTAAAATGTCAAATCCACCTTCCATGGTTGAGATAATAGAGAAAATGAAATCTTGGAGTGAGTCCACCCTGATATTTGTGGACCCTTATCTACAACTTCCACAATAAAACATAAGTGCTATGTAATTTTTATTGATTATTTCTCTAGAAAATGTTGGATTTTCTTCATGAGGAAAAGGGATGAAGTGTTTTCCAAATTTGTAGAATTTAAGGGATTAGTTGAGAAGTCTGGGAGGAAGGTGAAGGCTCTTTGGAGCGATAATGGAGGTGAATTTGTTTCGAATGCCTTCAATGATTTTTATACCAAAGAAGGTATTCAAAGAGAACTGATAGCACCCCATAACCCATGATGGAATGGGGTAACTAAGAGCAAGAGCAGGAGCATAGTAGGAGATGCAAGAGCCATGCTATATGATTAGGTGATTCCATCACATCTATGGGCATAAGCATTTAACACAACTGTTTACTTGCAGAATTAGATTCCTCATATAATACTTGATATGATCAAACCGGAGGAAGCTTTCTCTGGGAGAAAACTTGACGTGTCACATTTCACAATTTTTAGAGCTTCAACTTATTATCATGTCTCCAAGGATTCGATGAAAAAAGTTGAGCCTACAACTGAGTTGGGAGTTTTTGTAGGATACATTGAAACTCCACACAATTACTGGGTGTATTTAACTTCACTGAGGATGACAGTTGTGAGGAGAGATCTCAAGTTTGATGAATAGAAGGCTATGAGATGCTCTCTGGAAAGAGAGTTGAGTATCCCACTAGATTAGGAGCTTCTATCTCCGAAGGAGAAACCTCAGGATGAGCTTCAGGAATTTGTGGAGCAACCACAAATGGAGGAGTAGAGAGGAGGCTGAGTGGAGACACTCACTCAACTAGAAAAATCCACAAAAGGGAGGAAGAGAACTAGAGAGTTGATAGATTGTTGCAGGATTCTAGGGAGAATGTGGGAGCCCCTACATCAATACATAGGTAGAGGAGGTCACCTGAGAGATAAAATGGTTACATGGCTCTCATGTAAGGGCTCATTGAGTCATAACCTTCTTCATTTGAGGAAGTAGTTTCTTAATATGTTTGGGTTGATGCCATGGTGGAAGAATATGAATCCATCATGAAGAAAAATGTATGGGAGATGGTGTCGAGACCAAAAGGAAAATTAATGGTTCGTTCTAGATGGATCTTCAAAGTGAAGCATGCAATTGATGGAAGCATCAAGAAGTACAAGGTCAAATTTTTGGCCAAAGGATTTTCTTAGGTAGAGGGAGTTGACTATGAGGAAACATTTTCCCTTGTGGAAAGGTATTCCTCCATCAGATCAATTCTTGCATTAGTTGCACAGATGGGGTGGAAGATCCACCAAATTGATGTGAAGGTCGCCTTTCTCAATGGTGTTGTTGAGGAGGAAATTTACGTAGAGAAACCAGAAGGATTTGAGACATATGATCAAGAGTCACATTTGTGTAGACTTGGGAGAGCATTCTATGGTCTCAAATAGGCACCCTAAACATAGTACACTTAGATCAATAGTTATCTATCTCAGTGGATTGGGCTTCACCAAAAGTGAAGCAGATGTGAACCTCTATCACATTGTGGTAGATGGTAAGTTTCTTATTCTCATTTTGTATGTTGATGATTTAATATTGATAGGTGATGAGCAGTTGATTCGCTCTTGCAAGGGAATTTGAGATGAAAGACATGGGCCTAATGCATTAATTCCTAGGGCTAGAAGTATGGAAAGTTGATGGTGAATTATTTGTGTCTCAGGGGAAGTATGCCTCTAAAATACTTCAAATATTTCACATGGAGAATTATAATCCTATGGACACACCTCGAGCTACAAACTAGAGGAAAGAGAATGCCACTTTAGGTGAAGAGGTTGATACTACCATTTACAGGAAATTTGTGGGTTCTTTGATGTATCTTGTGAACACAAGACCCAACATGTGTTATGCAGTAAACCAACTTAGTAAAGATATGGTGAGGCCTATCAAGCTGTATTGGAAGGCAACGAAACATGTGTTATAGTACCTCATAGGCACTGCCGAGTATGGATTATGGTACGTCAGGACAAAGGGAGTAAAGCTCAAATGCTTCATTGATGCATATTGGGTAGGGAGCCCATCAGACATAAAAAGTATTTTAGGTGATATCTTAAGTGTTGGGTCCAAAGCTATTTCCCAATACAGTAGGAAGCAAAGGTCTGTGGCGCTAAGCTCAGCAGAGGTTGAATACATGGCTGCAAGTTAAGAAACATGTGAGGCCGCATGGACGAGGAAAATATTTGTGGGTCTTTTTAGTCAGTATTTTATCCGACAGTGATATATTGTGATAATCAAAGTTGTATTAAGCTCTCTGAGAATCTTGTATTCATGACAGGTCTAAGCACATTGATATTTGGTATCATCATTTGTGATATTGTGTGTAGAGGAGAATTATGTTGCTACAACACATTCCAATTGAGGAGCAAGATGCTGACATCTTGAGAAAGGCATTGTCAAGAGGTAAATTAGAATTCCATAGGTGCAGGATAGGGGTGGTGAAAAACCCCTCTCTTACTAAGAGGGAGTGTTAGAAAGAGTAGCAAGAAAGGCTCAATTTGAATTTAGCCTTAGTCAAATTGAGTAAATCAAAATTCCACATCAACAAGATAATTTAGATGTAGTTAACTCATGTGACATGGCTAATATCACTCAGTTAGATCAACAAATTTGACTTAGTGGGCTTGGAGTTCAGTGATGTATGTGTTGATTGCTAAATTTTAGCAATCTAGTTTAGTTATTTTCAATTGTACTCAATTAACTGACCTCTAACAATTAATAGATTTAGTTGAAGGTCAGTTATGCAGTGAGACAACAGTCTAACTTAGAGATCTATTAGTTAGATGATCAGTCAAAACAAAATAGCTCATGCATGCATGGAATTTGAATTTCTCAGTTGGAGTGGAGGAGACAAAGGCTAGTGTAACATTAAGTGTATAGTTGTTGCATGCAGTCAGGAGATCAATTCCTTGGGAATTATGTAAGGAAATAGGGACTTCCTTATTGTTTAGGAGTTGCACAAGGAAATAAGAGGCTGGAGGAGGAAGAAATTGGCTAAGTGTTGGCCAAAGGTTGTCATTCAACAAAGAGAATAGTTTTGCTTTTGCAGGTGGTGGTCAGAGCTGGAGCATGAAATTATAACAATTTCTCTTTTCAACTAATTAATGTGAAGAGGCTTGAGGGGTTTTTCTCAGCTGGGTTCCCCTATAAATCAATGTGTGATTCTGGTTTTGCTTGACACATGTATATGCATTATATTCTAAATTGTGATTTTTATTTTGTAGATTAGTAGAGGAGAATTTGTGTCTCCCGATTTCAGTTTGATTTCTTGAGAAATTCCAATTTCTATCAAAATTCTATGCAAAGAAGTATGGTCAGTGGCCAATGGGTTGCTATAGTGTACGCATCTTCTCTATGTGCTCTACCCTATCCCTCTTGGCTATTTTTGTTTAGTTATGGAACAAATTCTCTCGAAAGAATGGAATGCTTCTTCCTCCTAATGACCTGGTTATAACACAACTCGATAACCTACTAGTGGTTAAGTTTGACTACATCAACTCTTAACGAGAGTTACAATATAGACCCTTCTAGAGTCTTTTACATCACAATCATGCTATATCCTTTTCCATGAATAATGGGGGCTAATGCGACATCCTCTCAAACCATGGTGGTGAAAACAGAAAGGTCAACTTCTGAGTGGCATAACTTTTGCATATGGACTCCGATTGACGCACTTCTTACTATGTTGGAAATATATTTGTGTGTAGAATAACATGAAAGGGTGTTGCACTAAATCAACAAATTTTTACCCTCAAAAAATGTCGTTTGATGCCTCAAAACGCTCCCGAAAAGTTTCAGGACCCATTTTTCCAAACTGGGTCTTGTCGGTAAAAACAATCTTGTTAGCTAATTCCTCCAGTTTTTCCACTTTGAATACATCGAGATGGATTAAAAATAATATAATGATCCAATATTGATCACGACTTGTAAAAAACATACTGTAACACTCAAGAACACCTGAGCACACCCTTAACAACTTAATTCCATTGGTGTCATTTTCTCTTAACTAGAACCACTTTCAACTAGGCTTTACAACCCAAAAGCACACACAAAGGCCATTCAGTGCAGCGAAAAGGTTCCAGTCACATGCACAACTTATACTCAATGCGACTACAGCTGAAATTATCTATTTTTTAGGGTGCAACTAGAGACTTTGTTCCATACTTTTAGGCAAGCCTACAGGACAATTGCCCATAACTTCCTCAACAATCCCTATGAGTCTTCACGTTATGTTTCCAAGTCTTACTCTTGCTCAAAATTTCCTAATACATAATAAACATTTATACAAACACTTGGTAAACATATTAACTGCAAGTTATGAATGCATATATGTTCAATGTTTCCTTAGTTTAATCAAATGTTTGTTAAGAAGGATTACTTCCCTCTCAAGCTAGCTACAACAAACACTTATTAGCTCATGGACTCACATAATTGTTTAATAAATTGCCAAACCATGAATAAGATCAACAACAAGAGAACATCATATAATAAGAGATATACCACACCTGTAACCAACATTAATCATAATGAAACCATGACAAACTAGTCATAAAATCAACACAATAACCAATACTTGTTCTCATTGATTTCAATAAGAAACAACACATAATCACATATGCTAGTGCCAACCAAGTGAGGGACTTCCACGTACCACCTGACCATAAACTGGGATGAACCAAATCTTTATTTAAACCAACCACTCCCATCTTTGTTCTAAGCATGAATTTGGGATCATATGGGTTAAACCAAACAGGGAATATAGAGGTTACACCAACCCCACCCTGAAGCCATAGTGATCTCACCTAAACCGGTCTAGAAATCACCAAAACAAATACAAGCTTGGAAGACTTAGGATTTCTTCACCATACCTAGAGGAATTTTCCTATCTCCACCCCCCTGTCAAGAGCTTCCTGGAGAAAACCATCTCCACCCTCAACCTTTGGGATTTTCTTGAGACCACCTCAACAAAATCTAAATCCACCAACAATCGAAAGCTCAACTGAAATGAAAACCCATTATACCATGGATATTGAGGAAATGGCAAAGGAAAGGCTATACATCACTATCAATCTAGACAAATCCCATGCCAATAACGACAAACATGACCTATAAACCAATAAATAAACCATGCATTCACATCCCAACAAGATATTCAAACATGCAACCTATTACCTGCACAATCATCTTGTTGTCTACTCTTCCATTGTTTGATTTTTACCCTTGCTTCTTGTTGTCCAATCTTATTCGTGTGCTCCCTTGCTTGCTTACTTGTGTATTCCTTGTGTCCAAGTGCTCTCTCTCTTTTCCTCTCCTTGACCAAGTGAGGATGAATGAATGAATGTTTTATCCCTTTTTCTTTTCCTTTTCCCTTCATTTTCCCTTGCATGCATATTATTGTCTCTTCATCTTCCTTTTCTCTTATTTTCATTTATATCTTATATTAAATTTCCATTTATTTCATTTTTCCTTTTCCAATGCCAATGCCAATTCCCATAGCTAATAATAAACTACAAGTGGGTCCCAATATAATGTTTTCCCCTTCCATTCAATTTGGAATATGTGTCCCATGACCTTGGTCTTTTATTTTGCATTTATAATGCCCATTTATTACATGGAAACTTAACCCAAGGCTATTACAAACCCCTTCCCGTTGGGGGAACACCGTCCTCAATGTTCTACGTTGCTTATAACTAGACAAAATTGCTAAAAAACATGACAACATACTACCTATGGAGCTTTATAACACAAATCGATGCAATATTTACAATGACATATTGCTTATTGGAGCTTGAGAGGGAAGTAATCCTTCTTAACAAACATTTGATTAAACTAAGGAAACATTGAACATATATGCATTCATAACTTGCAGTTAATATGTTTGGATATAATGCTCACATCTAATTATCCATCTCCCATGTAGCTTCATCGAGCCCAAAGTACCTCCACTACACTTTAACTTGCTCTATTTCTCAGTTGTTGAGCATGATCTTCTTCCGCTGTAGGATGCATTAAGGATCTCGTTAGAAATCTCCTTATTGTTCCACCTGCTATACAAACCAATCAATCACGTGATCAACATCCTGTACATATATTTGAAGCAATGAAACATGGAAAAAATCATGGACTTTCACTGATGAAGCAAGGAAAGTTTGTAGGCCACTAGTCTAATCCTCTCAAGGATCTCAAAAGGCTTGCAATACTAAGGTTCCATCTTGGCACAAGATCCAATCGTCAAGGATCTCTTCTTTGGATTCATACGTAAGTACACATGCTCCCCAACCTGAAACTCCTTGAATACCCAATGTTGATCTACATATGTCTTTTGTCTGTCTTGTGTTGCATTCAAATTCTTTTTGATAATCTGAATCTCTTGCTCCATCTCTCTCAACATATATGATCCAATCAACAACCTACTAGATGGATCACTCCAGTTAATAGGAGTATTAAAACTCCTCCCTGGAGAGCCTCAAATGGACTCATCTTCAAGGATTCTTGATACCCATTATTATAAGAAAACTCCACTAGTGGAAGATACTCCTCCCACTTCCTATGTTGATGCATGACATAAATCCTCAACATATCCTTAAGAATCCTATTAATCCTCTTTGTCTGTTGATATGTCTATGGATGATATGTTGTACTGAAGGCTTGCTCTGTCCCCAAGCCTGCAAACAACTCCTTTAAAAACCTGGTAGTGGACTTGGCGTCTCTATCTGATATAATCCTCTTAGGAACCCCATGCAACCTCAATAGATCCTTAATGAACACTTGAGCCACTTCACTAGCTGAATTAGTAGACTTTACCACAATGAAGTGAGCTACCTTACTCAACCTATCGACCACAACCATGATGGATTCATGCTGCCTTGATGTCCTAGGAAAACCTATAATGAAATTCACGGAAATGACCTCCCATTTCCATTCCGGCATCAGAATAGATTGCAACAACCAGCTGGATGCTTGCATTCAACTTTCACCTACTGATAGTCCAAGCACTTAACAACAAAATCGACCACCTATTTCTTCAAATTAGGCCAATAGTAGAACTACTTGATAATTGCCAAAGTCTTCTGGTATCCTGGGTGGCATGAATATGGCTTGACATGAAACTCTCTCAAAATAAGCTTCTTCAATTCACCACTATTGGATACATAGATCCTGCTCCTAAATATAATCAAGACATCTTTTGTGAGGTGATACTCCTCATCCTTATCACATTGCTGTTGCAATCTCTACTTCAGTTGTTCCCTCTCATCATGTTTCCATGCATGTAAGATCCACTCCTGTAAATCTGTCCCATAAGAGCTCACAACCGAAATATGATTCACCTGCACTCTCCTACTAAGAGCATCTGCAACTTGTTTTTCTTTACCTTTGATGTACCTGATCTCAAAATCAAACTTACTAAGAGTAGCCAGTCATCTAGCTTGCCTTGCATTCATATTAGGTTGGTCAAACAAGTACCTTAGTCCACTATGATCACTCATCAAAATGAACCTCCTGCCAAGGAGATAATTTCTCCACATCTTCAATGCATGAATGACAACTACGAACTCAAGGTCATGAGTCAGATGAGTATGTTAATGCTCATTCATTTTCTGTGATTCATAACAAACCACGTGCCCTTCTTGCGTCAGGACTCCACCAAGTCCTTCCTTGCAAGCATATGTACAAACCACAAAGTCCTTATCAGGATCTGTAATCCTAAAAAATGGAGCATTGGTAAGCAATTGCTTCCACTGGTCAAAACTAGTTGCACACTCAACAATCCATTCAATTTTTTTTTTCCTTTCCTCTACAAATATGTGATAGGATAGCCAATCTTGGAGAAGTTCTTAATCAACCTCATATATTAACTTACTAGTCCCATGAATGATCTGACATGATCCACATTCTTCGAAGTTGCCACTCCATGATAGCCTCAATCTTTTTTGGATCCACTATTATCCCTTCCTTGGAAACAACATGTCCCCAGTAATGAATCTAAGACTAAAAGAAGCTACCCTTGCTGAGCTTAGCATACAACTTATGCTCTCTCAACAATCTCAATATTTTTTCCAGGTGCTTTGCATGCTCTTCCTCATTCTTTGAATATACCAATATATCATCAACAAAGACTATCACAAACTTATCTAGGTACAAATGCAACACATTATTCATCATGCACATGAAGGTGGCCAGAGCATTAGTAAGACCAAAAGGAACCACCACAAATTCATAGTGCCCATACCTTGTATGAAATGTAATCATGTAGATGTCTTCTTCCTTGATATGCACCTGATGATATCGTGAGCTCATATCAATATTTGAAAATATTGTTGCTCCCTTCAGCTGATCAAACAAATCATCAATCTGAGGCAATGTATACATGTTCTTGATAATCACCTTGTTTTGTTATATGTAATCCATGCACAATATGAGAGTATCATCCTTCTTCTTTACAAACAACATTGGTGCTCCCCAAGGAGACGCACTTGGCCTTATGTATCCCTTATCAAGCAAATATTCAAGTTGCAACTTCAATTCCACCAACTGGGGCATGATCATCATGTATGGTGTCTTATATGTTAGTGTTTCTCTTGGCTTTAACTCAATAGATAAATCCACCTCTCTATGAGGAGGTAGCTCTAGAATCCCGGCATGAAACACATCCTAAAACAACTACAAGATAGGATACCTCCTCGGGAATTCACCGCCCTCATCCTCCTTCCCTTTGTCACTGAAAACATGCAGTGCAAACAATAAACATCCTTTCTTGTGGCTGCTCTTAGCTTGCATGGTTGTAACCATCCTCACTAATGTAGGTTGCTTTTTCCCCTACAAGACTATATTTTCTCCATCATCATCTAGGAACTCAATGGCCTTGTCATAAAAATCTACCTTGGTCATATGAATAAGCATCCAATCCATACCCAAAAGCATGCTATATGAACCCAAAGGAAGCAAATTCAGATTTGTTGTTGTAAGCATGCCATTAAGCTCAAATGCACAAGACTTCACCCAATTATGAACTCTTCTCTTGGTCCCAGTAGCCAACTCCACCAACTAAGATTATGCATGCACTTCCTTGTTCAAACGATACTACTCCACCAGGTTAGGACTAATATAGCTATAATTTGATCCAAGATCAATCAAAATAGAAACAACTTGATCACAAAGCTTACCTTCCATCTCGATAATGGATGCATGGTGGTCTGCCTGCCTGTTATCAATTGTTGCATAGGTCCTGTTAGCTCTGCTATACAAAAGGATAAAGAATGGATTCAAAACACTCTCAAAGTCTACAAACCCACGTAGATTCAGGCCAAAGGATTCATGCATGCTGTTGAAATCTTCAAATTTTGGTTAAAAGCCTTCCACCGATCGAAATGGTTGCAAAAGGAAAGCCCTTAGGAGGGTGGAAGTACACTATCGGGAGGCCTAAAACACTCCATAACCATTAAAAACCAAAATCGCAGGCTTTAAAGTTCAAATGCGCGATAGCCGTTGGATCTGGCCGATCAACGGTCCAGATCGCATCGGCATATCGCAATCGGAGAAGACAGGCAGTGGTAGCGATGCGGGACACTGCCGATCAGCGATCGTTGATGATCAGATCGGCGGGTCGCAAAGGAGGATTTACAAATATACAAAGGACACTTTCGATCAGCGATTACGATTGGCGGCTCGGCATATCGGAGCATCGGGAAAACCAAGAGGTCGGGGCCTTTACATCTTGCGATATGCGATTGCGATCATATCGCGTCAGCATATCGCTATCGGCGCTTTCAAAGGGGCGGGGCCTTTCGCACATATATATTTGCGATGCGATACCCGGACCTGACGGGTATATAGCACTCTATCGCATATTATTTCAGTTCCGCCAACGGCCTTTTTTCCCATGTTTGCAATGTTTTTCAAGTGTAAGTCAAAATGTATCGCATTGGTGGATATCGCATCGGCGGGTCGCAAATCGGCATTTCGTTATCGGGATAGCCAAAGGGATAGGGCCTTTACATATGACATGCATCCGACCCAATGGCTTGGACCCTATGACATTATGAATGATTTCTAATAAAATTTCAGGTCCGCGCTAAAGCCATTTTCAGTGTATTCGGTGCATTTTCGCTGTATAAAGGAAATACAAAGGAAACTTGGACAAGCGTCGATAGCGATGAAGCCCGGACTCGAAAGGGTCCGGGAAGTGAAATATATATGTTTTCAGGTCCGCCAGAGGCATTTTTCATGATTTTGCAGCATTTTTTATGTATTTCCAAATATAGGGAAAAACAAGGGATCGGCAGTATCGACCCAGATCGCGTTGGCAGTTCGCAGTTGGGAAAACCAAGGGTGCACAACATTTTCATATATAAGTGCCGATGCGATGAACGCTGGACTTGATGGGTTCCCGAAGCAAAATTATTTAATATTTGAAGTTCGCCAAAGGGAATTTTTCATGTTTTGCAGCGTTTTTACATAAATTTGCAGATATAATAAAAGCAAGGATCGCCAGCTATAATATGTGACTGTGACTAGAAGGGCAGACCCGATAGATGATTGAACCATGCTTGAGGAATTTTAAAGTCCAAATGAAGCAGTGATGGGCGAGAATTAGCAGTTTTGTAGCATTTCACTGATTATCACCCAAACAGTCATGTTGTGTCGTTTAAAGAGAAACACAAGGGCCCAGAGACCTATTCTGCTATATGATAGCGCTCAGGATATAATTTTCTGAAAGATAGAGATAGAAGGTGACTAGTATGCAGCATTCTGCGTATTTAATGTTCAACAACTGCAATTAACCAACAGTATGGCCAAGAAGGAAACAGGACACCGCCGATCAGTTCAAAGCATTCAATGATTATGGGTTTCATTTGTATTTCACACAACTTGCTCAAAGAAGGACTGCAAAAGCACCAGAGAGGTCAAATCCATTTACAAACACAGTCAGATTTGAATCAGAGGCCCATTTCTAAGTGTAAATGTAGTTGGTGACCATTTATTGACTCCTCCACGCATGGGTAGCAGAGATATTTTGTAATGTAGCACCATATATACCCAGAACAGAGATGAGATCAGGTTGATGAGTGTTTTGATGAATGAGAGCTTTGTTGTAACTTTTAACTTCTGGAGATTGTAAATACTATGAGACCTGCAGCTTCTGGTCTTGATTTTAACTAATACAAGCTTCTTTTACTGTCACTTGCTCACTTCTCATTTCTTCTATGTTCCAGGCTGTGCCTGCTTTGCCTTTATTTAATGTGCTGTAAATGTTTAACATCAGAGGGGCTGTCATCCCACCTCTGTGTTATAATTTAGTGGCTCATTGAAATTGCTTGCAGATTGCTATTGTTTGAATACCAGAGAGCTTTCATCCTCTCTGTGTGTTAAATAATAGTCTCACAGATCTTCTAACTCGTTGCAGCTGGCCATCACAGGATCCTGTGAATCTGTTGGTGCAATCAGTCTTCTCCATCATCACCTTTGCCTTAAATTGTGAGTAGTTGGTGGTTAAAAGCCTTGTAGTTTGGGGTCTTCACCCATGTCTGGGGTAAATCATAGTAGGAGTGGTTATCTAGCTTGAATGAGCAACATATCTTCCATTTATCCATCATTTTATCCAACATAATTGTTAAATTTGTAATGTTCCTGAGCATCACTGATATACAACGTAGGTGAGTTTCTTGGAGTGATAACATTAATTGGTGCTGTTGTCAGTGAAGAAGAATCAGAGCTCAAGCTTCCCTGGGAGAACGACATAGTTTCAAGCCTTGATGACAGACAAGGTTTGAGCACAGACGTTGGTTGCAATCATCTGTTTGGAGACTCCATTGGTGGAAGACCATCCTTTGGCGACTCCACATTGAAGTTTTGGCTCAGTTTGTGAGGCATACTCGTAGAAATCCTCAGAAATCTCCTGCTGAACCATTGCATGATCCAGAGAGAATTGTTAAATCGAAGAAATCATCATAGAAAGGGGCATCAGGACCAGGTAAGCCTAAAAACTCTAATTTATCTCTGAAAGATGAATTCATAGCTGGAGAACCACAGTTTGAAGGCTTAGAGCCCAGCACTGTTAATAAAGAAATCCCTTCAAAGATTAGTTCAGCCCCCTGTGCAGTTAGTTCCCCTTTGGATCTCAGTCTAAAGAAAGCTTCCCATATTGTACAAAACATCCCAATATCTCTGCCATCCATTGCATTATTTCCTACTGCTCCATCTGCTAGTATTCTTCCACATATTCCAAACATGGCAGGACAGCAAGCACCCACTAGGATTGAGAGGATTGTTGCTGCTAGATATGGACCTTTGGTATTGCCTGTACCTCTAAATCCTATGCCTGTGGGAGAATATCAAAAATATATGCCTAAATTTACTGGAACAGAGGGAGTCACAGTAGAAGAACATCTTGAAGCTTTTTACAGTTATGCTGATAATTTAGATATAAGTGAGAATGATGTATGGATGAGAGTTTTTGTCCAGAGCCTTGATGGAGAGGCTAGGAAGTGGTTTAGAGGATTACCCCAGGGATCTATAACAGATATTGAAGCATTAGATGATGCAATTTTGAAGCAATGGGGAGATAATAAGGACTTGTTGTATTATCATACTGAGTTTGGAAACTTGAAAAGAGAAAAGGGTGAGTCTTTGCCTGACTTCAATAAGAGGTTTAATAAAATGTATGGTAAAATACCAGCTGAGGTAAAGCCTACTCCCACCACCGCCAAACTCACATATGATAATGCTTTTGACCCTGATTTCTACTTATTGTTGAGAGAAAGACGATGTCCTACTTTGGGTGATATGCAAGAAGCAGCCCTGGAGGTGGAATCCAATATTATGGCAACAGAGAAGTTAAATGGTCAAGTTGATAGAAGAAGGCTAAGAGGTGAGGCTTCTTCTTCCCCTACCTCAACTTCAGAGCCTAAATTAGAGAAAATGACTAAGATGATAGAGTCATTGGCTGCTGAGATTTCTAAGCTAAAGGTTGAGTAGACTTCAGGCAAAACAAGGCAGCAAAACACATTTGTTCCAAGAAATCCAAACCCATTCAGAAAAGCAAATGAGTAGTTACAAATTATGCAAAGGGGTGAAGAAACAAAAGAAGATCATAAAGTTAAGTCTCCCTTTCAAAATGTAGTCATGGAGGCAGAACAATCTGAAGAAGATGGGGATGAAATTCACTGCATGGAAGATAAAGGCAGCGCTGCGTTTTTAACATTGGCCGAGTATGAAGAGTCATTGCTGCAAGAGAAAAACAGTCAGAGGTGGGACAGTGGTGCTGTTCTGCAATCTGGTGAGCAGCAGCAAAAATATAATCTAAGATCCAATGAAAAGAATGCCAAAGAAAATGTTGCACAAGAAGCTGCTTCCCAAACAATGCCACAGAATATCAGGCAAAGAAGACCAGCAGCTGATCCTATCATCCTCAAAGCCCCTGTTCAAGAGGTAAAAACTGCTGATAAATCATTCTCTTCTTTCAGTTTCGAGTCAGAAGTTTAGAAGTTGAAAATATCTATGCCTCTGGCTGAGTTGGTGAAGAGTGAGTTATTTAGAAAACCCATCCTTGAAGCCCTTGAGCTAGAATCTAAACAAACCTCTATTGACTCTGTTAATTTGCAAGATGACAAGCCTGCTATTGTGCTTAGCCCCATGATTGAACCTGCTGATAATAGTTCTCCATCTTTCTATGTTTCATTAACTATCCATGATAAAATCCTCCACAATTGCCTGCTAGACATAGGGCCCAGCCACAACCTAATGCCTAAAACTTTCATGGAAGAGTTAGGCCTTGATATCACTAGACCCTATCATGATTTGTTCTCTTTTGACAAGGAAGGTAAAATGCCTTGGATTAATTAAGGATCTGGCTATTACTTTAACCCAGCTACCCATGAAGAGTATGATGATGGATATAGTGGTGGCCAATGTCCCTCCGAAATTTGGTATGCTATTGTCTAGAGGGTGGATTAAGAGACTAGGTGGGACATTACAGAATGATCTATCTTATGCAATTGTCCTAGTGTTTGGAGGAGAAAGCAGGAGGTTATATAGAGAATCACAGCTCGCATATATCATTAGTGATGATAAGAATCCTACAAAACATCCCATATATACAGTGGACATTGATTTTGGAGCATGCATTCTCCAAATAGAAGAATCTCAGAAGGCCTCATTGCAGATCAGGAAACCAGTAGATCAGGCCGAGCATGATATAGGAAGTCAGATTTGGGAGATGTTCTTTGATGGAGCATGTACCAAGGAGACTGTAGGAGCAGGGGTGGTGCTAGTATCTCCACAACCAGAAAGAGTTCAATTGTCTCTAAAGTTGGTTTTTCAGGTGACAAACAACATAGCAGAATATGAAGCACTGCTGTTGGGCCTTCATGCAGCCAAAGACAGAGGAATAAAAAATCTGAAGGTATTTGGAGATGCCGATCTGATAAATCAGCAAGTAAACAAAACATTCCAAGCAAAGCATCCGAGGCTGAGAGCATACAGAGATGAGGTATGGAGAGTCAAAGAGTTCTTTGATTTTTTTGCATTTCATACATTCCTAGAGCCCAAAATCAGCTTGCTGATTCTCTTGCTATTTCATCTAGTTTGTTCATCCCTCCATCGCCTCCCAAACTAGTTTATGAGATACAAATGAAGTATAGACCCTCCTTGCCTGATAATGTCCACCATTGGAAGGTTTTTGATGATGATGATGAGTTAAATAGGTTCCTTCAAGTCATTGATGAGTTCTCTAAAATGAAAATTGACCAAAATAATGATGCTTTGTTAGAAGATCCTAAGTCCCAGTTTACAAATAAGATTGGTAACAATAGCATAGTCCAGCTTCCTAGTAACCATATTCCTAAGGGTCTAATTCCTCT
>Ga0115851_100647_pt1 | contig 16391 bp, 6 predicted proteins | sample InSIn2gowninarea_FD_83865 | JGI IMG/M metagenome (GOLD analysis project Ga0115851, IMG submission 83865)
GTGTATATATGTCTCTTAATTATAATTTATATCAGTCATTTAAGAAAATGAATGTAAAAGTAGAAGAACGAAGAATGGGGATGTGGCCTTGTGTGAGGGAATGAAGGAAGAAAGAAAAAAACCTCCTACCCTGCTCCTGGATTTGATTTTGTAACTAAATCAACTAGCTATAAGTGCCCTGCTTCAACTACTACCTGAGTGTTCGATGTGGAAAACACTTACCAGATCCCAGTAAGACAATAGATGTCGCCCTGTGTGAGGAAAATAAGGAGGAAAGAAAGAACCTCTTATCCTGCTCCTGCCTTTGACCTTGTAACTCAATAAACTAGCTCTGAGTGCCCTGCTTCAACTGGTACGTGAGTGTTCAGTGATGGAAACAAAAAATTCTCTTACCAAATCCCAGTAAGACAATAGCATAAGCAACTACTTTGGCAGATGGAGACTACAAAAGGATTGTGATCTAATTAATTAGTATTATGTATCAAAGAGCTAGCTTCGAAATGCCTGGTGGACCTGGTTCTATGTCAATCTCGATCTAATTAATTAGTATTATGTATCAAAGAGCTAGCTTTGAAGCACATGGATTAGGTAGTTTTCTATCCCATTATTATAATGTTGCAAATTCCAATTCACAGATACTCTTGAGCTACTCAACTCAAAGTAGATTGGAATGGTCATATGCAACTGAAGGTTGTTTACGCCACTACATAAAGGTAGAATATACCTTTTTTCCTGGCAGCAAAATGCGGTATAGTATCAGACACTATTTGGAATTTTCTCTGTACATCTTGCTTGTGGAATTGTATCCACTAAAAGGCCCTTGCTAGGTGGGGCCTACATTTGGTGCATGTAAATGTTAGGTAAAGGTTTTTGAGGGCATACTTACCTCATAATGTTGTTTAGAATGATGTAAAATTTGAAGTTCTATGCACTAAAGTCTTGAAACAATTGTCATAGGTGAGTTAGAGGCTTCATCGCTATAAATTGAGAGTTTTTGGTGAGATGGTTAAGTCTATATCTCGCTATAAATTGTGAGAAAGTTTTTGGTAATATGGTTCTATTGGCTGAAACTTTTACATGCGAATTCACTGTAAATTGAGAGTTTTTTGGGTAAGATGGTTCTATTCGCTGAAAACTTTACATACGAACTCGCTATAAATTTAGAGTTTCTGATAAGATGGTTATGTTGGCTAGAATCTTTATATGCCCTATTTTCCAGGGTTATCTTATACTTGATTGCTTGGGCTTGTATCCAGTATTTTCCGAAAATTTCTATTCAAAAGTGCCTAACTATGTCTTGTCCAAATTCCTTTTGCTTTTGTAGGGTGTGTCACCTTCCATCTGACAAGCATAAATATTCTCACCAAAGACATCTTTTACTACTTGATTTTACAGAGTTAGTCTGCTATATAACGCACAAATTATGTGAACTTCCTATCCTGTTATCACTTAATTAAGATTACCATAAGCATGTCGTAGCATTGATAGTGTGGGGATTCTTTTAGAAGATGTAAAAGATTACATTTTGTTATGTAATAATTCTTTTTTATTCAACAAATTTAAATTTTTGAGACATTCGTAGAAGGAAGGAAGACATAGGCATTTATAAAAGAAAGGGAGACATTCCAGAGATGGGATGAGGAAAGGGAGACATATTTAGATTTAGTGATATGAGGAAAGGGAGAAATATAAGAGATATTTAGATTCAGTGATATGGAGGAAATGGTGATATTCCAAATATTTAGACGTAGGCATATATATTCTAATTAAACTTCCCTTTTTTTTCAAAGCAATTAAATAATAATATTGGACACAATAATATCTATGGAAGAAAAGATTGAATTCCGATAATCAAGAGTATTTCTTGTACTATAAGCCAAATGTTCTCTAGCATTGAATTCAGACAATCAACCAATGCACTGCACTTTGACTACTTTTTCCTGATATTGGTTGAGTTGCCTTATTTTCACCTTCGAGTTCTGTTGTGCATTGAAACACTTCTATGGTCTTGATTGCTTCTTTAGCTACATGGGTATTTGGACATTTTAGTAGGCGAAGCAATAAGTGAATGAAAAATCAATTACCTAATCAACAGCAAGAGTTAGTGACCTCATTTCTTTGCACTGTCGACTATTCCTGGGTCCCAAATTACATTTACCGGAAATGAAGCAACATATATCATTGTTGGTAAATAAAATCAACACCTCTACTTTATGCACAATAAAATCACTATTGAATAAATAAAAAATAGTAGTCCTTTCTTTAAACAAAAAATTAATTTGGAAGCCATCTAAATATTATATTTAAAATGAATTGATAACCTGTCCCATTAACCGTGTCCAGAGGAATATTCCCACACATATCATTTTTGGTATATAATATCAAAATCTCTATCTTATGCACAATAAAATCAGTATCAAATAAATAAAAAATTGTAGTGCTTCCTTTAAACCAAAATTTGAATTTGAAGCCATGAAAACATTGTATTTAAAATAAATTGATAGCATGTCCCATCAACCATGTTCGGAGGCAGATTACCAGTAGCAGTTTTAGAATATAATTTCCGCTATTTGGAAGGACTTAGGTGTTTACTTGGTTCTGTGAGTAGTAGAGCTACAATTCCTTTTCTTACTTGGATATTCAGTATTAGCAATGAAAGTCAAGTTTTATCTTCATTTTATGAGTCAGATAGATGGCTTGGTTTTGGAATTGAATTATTGTGCTCTACACATCATATTATCACATTAGGTTTTCTTAATATTCTCACGTTGGGTTTTCCAATTTCAATAAAATATAAAAGAATCGCCTAGGATTTCGTTTGTTTAGGTTTGATTTTGTAGGGACATGTCTTGGTCCTATCAGAAAAGAATCTTTTAGGATTTCATTTGTTGAGGTTTGACTGTGTAGGGATTTGTTTTCGTTTTTATAATTAGATAGCTTTGGGAGAAATATTGGACAAATAATATATACGATATGTGTATAGATGTCTCTTAATTATAATTTATATCAGTCATTTAAGAAAATGAATGTAACAGTAGAAGAACGAAGAATGGGGATGTGGCCTTGTGTGAGGGAAAGAAGGAAGAAAGAAAAAACCTCCTACCCTGCTCCTCGCTTTGACTTTGTAACTAAATCAACTAGCTCTGAGTGCCCTACTTCAACTACTACCTAAGTGTTCGATGTGGAAAACACTTACCAGATCCTAGTAAGACAATAGATGTCGCCTTGTGTGAGGAAAAGAAGGAAGAAAGAAAGAACCTCTTACCCTGCTCCTGCCTTTGAGCTTGTAACTCAATAAACTAGCTCTGAGTGCCCTGCTTCAACTGGTACCTGAGTGTTCGATGAGGGAAACAAAAAAATTCTCTTACCAGATACCAGTAAGACAATAGCATAAGCAACTACTTTGGCAGATGGAGACTACAAAAGGATTGCGATCTAATTAATTAGTATTATGTATTAAAGAACTAACTTTGAAATGCCTGGTAGACTTGGTTCTATGTCAATCTCGATCAAATTAATTAGTATTATGTATCAAAGAACTAGCTTTGAAGCACATGGATTAGGTAGTTTTCTATCCCATTATTATAATGTTGCAAATTCCAATTCACAGATACTCTTGAGCTACTCAGCTCAAAGCATATTGGAATGGTCATATGCAACTGAAGGCTGTTTACACCACTACATAAAGGTAGAATATACCTTTTTCTTGGCAGCAAAATGCGGTATAGTATCAGACACTGTTTGGAATTTGCTCTGTACATCTTGCTTGTTAAATTGTATCCACTAAAAGGCCCTTGTTAGGTGGGGCCTACATTTGGTGCATGTAAATGTCACGTAAAGGTTTTTTAGGGCTTACTTACCTCATAATGTTGTTTAGAATGATGTAAAATTTGAAGTTCTATGCACTGAAGTCCTGAAACAATTCTCATAGGCAAGTTAGAGGCTTCATCACTATAAATTGAGAGTCTTTGGTAAGATGGTTAGGTCTCTATCTCGCTATAAATTGTGAGAAAGTTTTTGGTAAGATGGTTCTGTTGGCTGAAATTTTTACATGTGAATTCGCTGTAAATTGAGCGTTTTTTTGTAAGATGGTTCTGTTGGCTAAAACTTTACATATGAACTCGCTATAAATTTAGAATTTCTGATAAGATGGTTATGTTGGTTGATATCTGTATATCCCCTGTTTTCCATGGTTATCTTATACTTGATTTCTTGGGCTTGTATCCAGTATTTTCTGAAAAATGCTATTCAAAAGTGCTTGACTACGTCTTGTCCAAATTACTTTCGCTTTTGTAGGGTGTGTCAGGTTCCATCTGACAAGTATAAATATTCTCACCGAAGACGTCTTTTACTACTTGATTTTACAGAGTTTAGTCTTCTATATAATGCACAAGTTATGTGAACTTCCTATCGTGTTATCACTTAATTAAGATTAGCATAAGCACATTGTAGCATTGATAGTATACTTTGGAAGATGGAGACTACAAAAGGATTGTGATATAATTAATTAGTATTATGTATCAAAGAGCTAACTTTGAAATGCCTGGTAGACTTGGTTCTATGTCAATCTCGATGAAATTAATTAGTATTATGTATCAAAGAGCTAGCTTTGAAGCACATGGATTATGTAGTTTTCTATCCCATTATTATAATGTTTCAAATTCCAATTCATAGATACTCTTGCGCTGCTCAGCTCAAAGCAGATTGGAATGGTCATATGCAACTGAAGGCTGTTTACACCACTACATAAAGGTAGAATATACCTTTTTTCTCGCAACAAAATGAGGTATAGTATCAAACATTGTTTGGAATTTTCTCTGTACATCTTGCTTGTTGAATTGTATCCACTAAAAGGCCCTTGTTAGGTGGGGCCTACATTTGGTGCATGTAAATATCACGTAAAGGTTTTTGAAGGCTTACTTACCTCATAATGTTGTTTAGAATGATGTAAAATTTGAAGTTCTATGCACTGAAGTCTTGAAACAATTGTCATAGGCAAGTTAGAGGCTTCATCGCTAAAATTGAGAAAGTTTTTGGTAACATGGTTCTGTTGGCTGAAATTTTTACATGTGAGTTCACTGTAAATTGAGAGTTTTTTGGTAAGATGGTTCTGTTGGTTAAAACTTTACATACGAACTCGCTATAAATTTAAAATTTCTGATAAGATGGTTATGTTGGCTGAAATTTGTATATGCCCTGGTTTCCATGGTTATCTTATACTTGATTGCTTGGGCTTGTATCCAGTATATTCTGAAAAATGCTATTCAAAAGTGCCTGACTACGTCTTGTCCAAATTACTTTTGCTTTTGTAGGGTGTGTCAGGTTCCATCTAACAAGTATAAATATTCTCATCGAAGACGTCTTTTACTACTTGATTTTACAGAGTTTAGTCTTATATATAATGCACAAATTATGTGAACTTCCTATCGTGTTATCACTTAATTATGATTAGCATAAGCACGTTGTAGCATTGATAGTGTGGGGATTCTTTTAGAAGCTGTAAAAGATTGCATTTTGTTATGTAATAATTCTTTTTTATTCAACAAGTTCAAATTTTTGAGACATTCGTAGAAGGAAGGAAGACATAGGCATTTATAAAAGAAAGGGAGACATTCCAGAGATGGGATGAAGAAAGGGAGACATCTTTAGATTTAGTGATATGAGGAAAGGGAGAAATATAAGATATATTTAGATTCAGTGATATGGAGGAAAGGGAGAAATATGAGAGATATTTAGATTCAGTGATATGGAGGAAATGGTGATATTCAATATATTTAGACATAGGGGTATATGTTTTAATTAAACTTCCCTGTTTTTTCAAAGCAATCAAATAATAATATTGATCACAATAATATCTATGGAAGAAAGATTGCACTTGGAAAATCTAGAGTATTTCTTGTATTCTAAGCCAAATGTTATCTAGCATTGAATTCAGACAATCAACCAATGCACTACACTTTGATTGATTTTTCCCGATATTGGTTGAGTTGCCTTATTTTCACCCCCAAGTTTTGTTGTGCATTGAAACACTTCTATGGTCTTGATTGGTTCTTTAGCTACATGGGTATTTGGACATTTTAGTAGGCGAAGCAATAAGTGAATGAAAAATCAATTACCTAATCAATGGCAAGAGTTAGTGACCTCATTTCTTTGCACTTTCGACTATTCCTGGGTCCCAAATTACATTTACCAGAAATGGAGCAACATATATCATTGTTGGTAAATAAAATTGACACCTCTACTTTATGCACAATAAAATCACTATTGAATAAATAAAAAATAGCAGTCCTTTCTTTAAACAAAAAATTAATTTGGAAGCCATCTAAATATTATATTTAAAATGAATTGGTAACCTGTCCCATTAACCGTGTTCAAAGGCATATTCCCACACATATCATTGTTGGTATATAATATCAAAACCTCTATATTATGCACAATAAAATCAATATCAAATAAATAAAAATTTGTAGTTCTTCCTTTAAACCAAAATTTGAATTTGAAGCCACGTAAACGTTGTATTTAAAATAAATTGATAGCATGTCCCATCAACCCTGTTCGAAGGCAGATTCCACATATCAAAAAATTGGGGGCTCTGAACCTTACCAATCCATAAATTCTATTAAATATAAACAAAAGTAAATATAAATATCATGTTCAATTGGATTACAAGACTATCCACACATGTGCCAAATCAAGGAAAATTCCATAGGACCATAAACACTAACCTGTTCAGTCACAAATTCCACACAACCATCAAAACCATCGATGCATATACCAAATCAATATCTTTAGACACAGAATCCATACCAATCATGAAACAAGAGGCACCTAAAAAATGGTATTCTATGCCCATCTCGGACGTGATCTGCCGCCATCCTTACCTCTCAAGTCCTAGATTTCACAAGGAGTTGCAGTCTGAAACTACAATGATCACAACATGATTATAACAAAAATAAAATATTTGATATCATCACGAAGCGAGAAAAATAGGGCAAAGAATGAGTAGGGTAAATAAAATAATAAAGGATAGGTCACATGAAAGTAAAAGATGGAAGTGGAGTGGCATGTAAGAGTCTCATTACAAGCTATGAATTGAAACCATAAAGAATGAAACGAAAGAAATTACAATAGGCATGGGAGGAGGTGAGGGAATGGAGGTGTCTGATTGTTATGAGTTTTGTAACTGAGAAACTTTTTACAAATCCCTAATGAAATTTTTTCATATAACTAACAATATTCTAGATTCATTAAAACTTCAACCATATATATATTAGTTGAAAAAATTTCTAACGCCCAATTTCAATATAAACCACACTTATAGACATTATTAAAAATTAAAATAATTAGTTGAAAAATATATTAGAGAGCATTATTTCATTTCAATTCACACCCTGCATTAGGAATAATTGCTATTGAAATTTAGATCGAGGCTTGATTAGATATGGATGGGCTTTGGAGAAAATCTACTCCAACGATGATAACTATGGCTTCAATTTTGTTTTTATTTAGCTCTGTTATGGATGCTTTGGGAGGATTCTAAGTTGATGTGAAGAAAAGTGTGAGTTATCAAGCACCATAGATAATAACAATATATATATATATTTCAAGTGTGTAAAACTTCCATTGCTATAATGTGTTAGTTGTTTCATCTAAGTATTAAAGAGCTTGCCACCTTGACACGCTGATCCGTTCGATGATGAACCTTCCCACACATTTAACGAGTAGAACATACATATTTTTTTAAATTTATATTTCAAAAACTTCATAATTAATATTTATTTAAAAAGGTCATAAAGTGTTGTAGATCTAACCCAAAATATTATGATAACAGAAATAAACCAAGAACAATAAGATAGAAATGATCTTTTATTATCAAACCCTTGAGGTAGGGCAACACCATACATTCACTCCTTAAGGAAGGAGAACACTCCACAAGCCATATGCTTGTTCATACAATACTTCTCTTCCTCTTCCTATCTCTCCATGTGGAGTCTCTAGCCTTTATATAGGCCTCATACATACAATACCATGCATCATTACCATGGTTTCCTCATACCATCAACTAATACCATGGGCCCATTATATTATTATTATTTATTACTATGGCCCATCCCATTATTACATTGTTACCTTGGGTACCTCCCTTGGTACCCCATATTACCCCCCTAGGTACATAACATTCCACCCCCCTAAGCATGTTTCGTCCCCGAAACATGGGAAGAATACAAATAATAAGATCTACTCAAAAGAGTAGTCCACTGATACCATGCACGTGCATCTAGCCATCCAAGAGAAAGGTGAACCCTCGATCTCGTTGGTGCCGCGCTCGCTTGAGATGGAAGTTGACTGTGGTAGCTCTTCTGTGTGGATGTGTAGTAGGTGGATCTTTGTTCCTCTCGATCTGTCATGTGGGGTTTGTTGTCCATGTGCCTAATTGGTTTCCATCTTGATGGTTGTCTTGCGGGGTGATGTGGGTGATGATATGTTGAAGGTTTAACCCACGATGGCTTTTTCTTTACTTCACCCTGCTGTGGTGCCTGTTGTGGTGGCTTCTTTTTCAATATGACTTCAACCACTAAACTGTCATCAGATGGATCAGCACCTGTAACCCTTTCTGCTTCAGCCTCTGTTTGTGTTTGATTGTCGACCATCAACGGCTCATCATCTGAAATGTCCGTCCCTTGAACATCTTCTGCTTCAGCCTCCATGTGCTCTACCTGTTTATGGATGGAAATATCCTGTAATGTAATTTTCTTCTTTTTATACCATAGCTTCAGGAATTTCTTCTGCACATTAATATTGATAGTACCCACTAATTCCATCCAAGGAAATCCCAAAACAACATCCGTGTTATTCATATTTGAAGCATAAAAATCACCATGAAACACATACTTATCCATAGAAAGCTTCAGATTCTTATAGATTTGAACATCCTTATCATAAATCTGTGTATGTTCAATTTGTTTTGCTGGGACTTGCAATTTATTTGCCAAGTTGACATTTATAAGATTTTGTTTGCAACTCGGATTGATAGACACAATGATTTTCTCCTTCTGAATCAATCCATGAACCTGTAATACAAAGATACCAGCCACAAATAACCCTTTTGGTTCCTTAGTTTCCTTCTTTTCTGTAAAAATAAAATCTTTGCTAGGCAATGTGACCTGACGAGCTACCTGGCAAGAGTCTTCAAAGCGAGCTCGAAGAGCTTTGGTAAATTGGACCCAACTCGAAAAAGGCGCATTGCGACGTTGATGCCCTTCCGCCCATTGCCATCGTTCACTGTCCAAGTACATGGTCCCCACATTAAGCTTAGTCCAATCATCTAGAATATGATTCAATTTGAAATACTTTTCCATTTGTGCTAACCATTGGGCTGGATGAGAGCCATCAAATTTATACAAGTCCATCACAAAAAAAATTGGCGAAAATTTGAAATTATCACAGTTTCGTCAATATTGCTCAGAATCCTTATTATAACCTGTTTTTGGAAATGGAACAATCATTTTGCATCTGCCCATGTGGTAGAAATCTTGATCCAGGCACTTGAAATTTCAGATCTGTGCTGCTACTCTCCCGCCGTCACCAAAATTTCTGCAAAAAGAGCTGATTTTAAATCAACGATATCTCCCTCATCCGGACTCCGATTCGATTGATTTTTTTTTTGAAATTGGGTATTTTTTTCCCAAAGAATCAATATCTGCAATTATATTTTACAGATCTTATACCAGGACGTCTAGATCTGCGCCGCAAAATCGCTGCCCTGAAAATTGTCTACAACCCCACTGATTTTTAAATCAGTGATATCTCCTTCATCCGAACTCCGATTCGACCGATTTTTTTTTTGAAATCGGGTGTTTTTTCCCAAAGAATACAGATCTACAATTATATTCTGTAGATCTGGCACCAAAACGTACATATCTGATCTGCAAAATCGCCGCCCCAGAAACCCTGCAAAAATGAAAAAAAAATAAAAAATTCTCCACTTTTGTGCCCAAGAAAGTGCTCTGATACCACTTGTTGTAGATCTAACCCAGAAATATATGATAATAGAAATAAACCCAAGAACAATAAGATAGAAAATAGATAGAAATGATCTTTTGCCCAAGAATATTCTGCAGATCTAGCACCAAAATGTACAGATCTGATCTGCAAATTCGCCGCCCCAGAAACTCTGCAAAAATGAAAAAAAATTCTCCACTTTTGTGCCCAAGAAAGTGCTCCGATACCACTTGTTGTAGATCTGACCCAAGAATATTATGGATCTGATATAAAAATAGAAGATAATGCAGATACACATAGAAATAATATGAAAAGATGCTTTATTGTTGTAACTCTGATACCACTTGTTGTAGATCTAATCCATAAATATTATGATAACAGAAATAAACCCAAGAACAATAAGATAGAAATAGATAGAAAATCTTCTTTATTATCAAGACCCTTAAGGTAGGGCAACACCATACATTCACTCCTTAAGGAAGGAGAACACTCCACAAGCCATATGCTTGTTCATACAATAATACTCTTCATCTTCATATCTCTCCATGTGGAGTCTCTAGCCTTTATATAGGCCTCATACATACAATACCATGCATCATTACCATGGTTTCCTCATACCATCAACTAATACCATGAGCCCATTATATTATTATTATTTATTACTATGGCCCATCCCATTATTACATTGTTACCTTGGGTACCTCCCTTGGTACCCCATATTACCCCCCTAGGTACATAACATAAAGGTATACCACATTCAACTGGAAAATTTTAAAATTTTCTTTTAATTTTATATTCAAAAATTATTTTATAATTTGTAAAACAACGATTCTTGCATTTAATGGGTTATTAGTCAAGAAATGTTACATATTCTTTTCTTTTTTTAATAGAAACGCCTTCTTTGAATCGGCCCATCTGCTTCATGAACATTATAAATAAAAAAGGTTGTTCTACCATGTGAATAATATTTTATAATAACAATATGAGCTATAGAGCATTAGTGCATTAGTGATGTTTCAGAGTATATATAACTAGCATTTGCACCTTATGTTGCAAAGGAAACTCCGTAAGGCATAGAGTGGGGAGGAATAGGTAATCAAATCTGTCAAAATTAAAAGTAAATTGATTTATTAATTTTCTATTTACATACACTTAAATCATATGCAGCATGGGATAAGAATCTCAAGAATCTCAAGTTATAATTCAGATAAATTTCTATAGTCCATGCTCTATTTTAAATATTTTACTCTTTTGTCATAACTGGAAGAATCTCGAGTTATCATTGAGATAAATAAATCTCTATGTACATGCTCGATATATATATATATATATATATATATATATATATATATATACATGTGAATGAAGATCTCTGGTACAATTTATATTACTGTGGCAATGCCATTTTTCTCTCGCAAACCAAATTTAACTAATCCTTGTCCTACAAGACTAGAGAGAATTTCTTGCGAACCAAATTTGATTAGCATAATTTCTACTTGTGGGTGAGCAAGGAAACTAGAAGCTTAAAAAAGAAATTAGCTCTAAATTAGTTTAAAATAGACTCCCATGAAAGAGAGAATTTTTCATAGATTTAGCTTGAATCCCAGCCATGTGTTGAATATAAATATCTGAAATTTATCATCTGAGATTTTTCATTTTGTACAATGAGCTTTTTTAGTACATGAATGAGATTATTTGCAAATCAATTCTAAACACTAAAATGAGTAAGAGTCTTTCTTGGCTTTTAAGTTACTTTTTTTTGTTCTTTATCTTTGTTTTCAGAATTTATGATCAAGTTAGTTAACATTTCATTCTTGATATTTTATGGGAAAGAAGTCTAACAATATTATTCTTTTGCTTTATTCTTTTGATAAAATTTTAGAATCGTCCTGATTATTGAATGCATATTTTCTCATATATACTGGTTCCTTAAACTGAGTTTAATGAACTGAATAATTGATTACTTTGGACTTCATAAACCAACTTCGAACACCTATATTTACTCTACAGTACAGAGAAAAAAATATATTCATTTCTTTAGTTTTTCCTATCCACCATCACCTAAATGCGAAAAAAAAGGACCCAGAAGCTCAGTTTCCTGAACAAAAAAAATATTCAAAAATATTCCTTTACTTGTTCTAATGCCTTCAAGTTTACGAAAATATGATTAAAGTTGGTCAGGGAAACCTTAAAAGTTGACATGAAAGAGATAAACACATACTTCATGATTTCCTCCTGATGGATTATTTACCCAAAATAGAAAACAAGCGAAAGTTCACAAATGTATTACAATATTATTTGTGGCCCAGATTCAGGAAAGATTTTGATATATTTCTCGAAAAAATTACACAAATCAAGATCCCACACCAAGCCTCCTTGAGCGAGGAGCAGTACCTTTACAGAGAGTAAATTTATCGACCTTATATAGCCATACCATACAATGAGAAACATTCCGAGGTAACAACCAGCTACATCCTCGTTGCCTTCATATATACCCTGCATAGTTAAAATTATACAGACAAGCAAGCAAGCTCGCGTATATACCATATTAGACCTATGTAGCGTAGGAAGCTGATCAGTCCTGTAGCGAGGCGGACTTGACCACACGACCTACAGAATTCGCAGTGTAGAAATCTGCAAGAGATTCCAAACCTTGAACTTGCATTTGAAGATTCAAAATATAGTTGGTGGTCTCCTGAAAAGTGTATGAACTTCCATTTTCTTGCCGTCGGGAACAATCTTCTGCAGAGTCTGAACTCTAGAAAGAATCAATTCATAGTACGTTTAGACAGGTTAGACATGCGAGACTCATGGTAGAAAAGTGTAGAAGTGCCTTCAAATTATGCACAGGGAAATAATCACACAAACATTTCTGATGGAATTAGGTTTGTGGAACAGTTATCTGCACTTTTAAAAGTACATGAACTCTGGTGCAAACATTGCCCAAATGAACATGGGCATGCTAAATTCGCACAAAACAATCAAATCCAGTGAGATCCAAAGTAAAACCCAAGAACAGGCTTGAAGAAAAGGAATTGTTCTCAACCAACACAATGAGTCTTGTTTACAGTCATGGAATTAGGATATTGCAAAATGGACAACACAAAGAAGAGGCGCATTGATATTAGGATATAATGCACATAACCCCACTATCAAATGTAACACTTATTGTCACAATAGGTTTTCTTAGAAGTCTAGCTCACTGGTTCATTGATTTTCCTGTTGGGAGTTGCAAAGATTCCAGATAGATCTCGAGTAACTATCTCTGTAGCAACCATATGGCATGCATTTGCTACTTGCATATCCTATGGACCCTCTTATCCTTTGACATAAAATTCATCACCATCACCTCAAATAAATGAGGATGATTCCTTCAACATATGTTAATTATGCTTCAACATATGTTAATTCTGCCAAAAATTCTGAGTCATCTAAAGTTTTATCCCAGAATGTTTCAATGACTAGCGATTTTCGACATTTAACAAGAGTTTGCTAAGCCAGTCTCAACCTCTTATCTATCACTCTTTTTTGGTTTATTGTTTTCTTAAACATAATGAACATTTGTGGTCATGTTTTTGACAAAAGCACGAATGAGCCATTGAAAGGTCTCAGACGTGGATACAGATTCAAGCAATCACCCCTCCCTCCTTTTGGTTAGGTCCTTGAAGTTTTTCTCTGTTACATTAGGTTCTCACATGCCTACTGCGCAGTTGAAATCGATCCTTTAGTTAACAAACTGGTTATCCAACCAGTTCAAGCATCTCCTTCCCTCCTGCTCAAGAGCCTTACATTTTGCAATACCCCTTCCTATTCAAAATTGAAAGACAAGAAAAGTCGCCCCTGAAGAATAGATTCTGGAACCATATAGAAAGACTGGAATGGAAAGAATGGACCAAAATATTGGATACTGGCTAGTGTTGTTTAAGGGATATTGGTATAATGGATGCTGTTGGGGATAAGGGCTATGGTTGTCGTCACTAAGTTTCTTTTAAATACTTGCCAATAACTATCCGATTAACCATACATTCAAATGATTAACCACACATTCAAAGTGAGTGGTTTGGTAGTAATAACTAAGTTTCCTTTAAATACTTGCCAATAACTATCTGATTAACCACACATTCAAAGTGAGTACTGAGTTCCTAATTAACCACACATTCATGCAAACGATTCATATTTGATTAACCACATATTTAAAGTGATTAACCATACATTCAAAGTGAGTGTTGAGTTCATGTTTAACCACACATTCAAAGGTTCGGCGGTAATAACTAAGTTTTCTTTAAACACTTGTCAATAACTAAGTTTTCTTTATATACTTGTAAACAACATCTTAAGGTTTAATTAGATTGAGTCTATGGAAATTGGTAATATCACTCAAACAAAGGTCATGAGATAAGATAAAGATAAGATCATTTTAATGTCCAAACTATCAACACCAACATGAAAAATTCCCAATGGAAAATACATCTGGGGTATATTTAGATCACAATACCATATCACATATATATTTAATCTTTGCTTTTCTTCCATCCCAATAGAAAATACATCCAAGTTATATTTAGATTCTCATTTATTAAAAAAATAAAATATTTGCATTCTTCAATTTATGCCTTACGACATTTCCTTTGCAACATTTCATGCAAATGCTAGTTTTAACCCTAATATAAATAATTACAAATTTGACCGTGGTTAAAAATAATCATATATCCAATAAAATGAATAGCATATAGAGTGAAGGGTGTAATCTAGAGACTATAAAACAGGTGAAGAAAGGTCCAGATTAAATGAAGGGCGCACTACAGGGGATTATAAAACAGGCGAAGAAGGATCAAGATCTTTGGAAAGTGGGATTTTTTTTAATATTGGTTATTGTGAGTCACAAAACGTGGATGCTATCCGCTAACCCTAATGTTATGTTTCGAGCCATCCGCAGCTTCGCTAAATCCCGCAAGCGTGTCAACCGTCCCAAATCCGTTACAGAGCGGACCACTCTGTCTCTATCTCGAAAGCCATTGCCGATCAATTTATCTTTGAAGGTTCATTTATTTCATTCTGGGCTATGGTTTCTGTCTGGAGATTGCTCTTGTTTCTGGTATTTTTATGTTGTTCTGTTTTTTGGTTTCTGTCTGGAGATTGCTCTTGTTTCTGGTATTTTTATGTTGTTCTGTTTTTTGGTTTCTGTCTGGAGATTGCTCTTCTGTTTGTGGTATTTATATGGGGTTTTGTTTTTACGACGGATTCACAAGCACTACTTAGCCCCCTGGTAGATATAGTGATTGCTACCAGGGAAAATCTCTGGGATAAGGTTACGATGGTGCGATATTAAACCTTGTGGATACTACCGATACCCATGGCTGTGGAAGGCCATTCAGCCATGGCCCTTCTTATTCACACAATGTAGGTTTTCTTTCCGATATTCTTATACTTTTGTTACATAGGTATGGGGCAAAGAACCAGAAATTTTAGTATTTTCTTCCCCAAACGTGCTATGACAGTTACCCTTGCTTACAGTAACATTTAATTTTCAGTGTGCTTTAGATTAGGTTAGGGTTATGGTTTATTGAATAAATAGGTGGATCCACAGCCATGGCCCTTCTTATTCACACAATGTAGGTTTTCTTTTCGATATTCTTATACTTCTGTTACATAGGTATGGGGCAAAGAACCAGAAATTTTAGTATTTTCTTCCCCAAACGTGCTATGACAGTTACCCTTGCTTACATTAACATTTAATTTTCAGTGTGCTTTAGATTAGGTTAGGGTTATGGTTTATTGAATAAATAGGTGGATTAGGGTGGGGTTTGTTTCTACAGGATTTAATGTAAAATACTGTCTTGAAGTGGAAGTTCCGGGGGCGAGATGATGATTCAAAAAACTGACTTGTGATGTTCACAGAAAATGTCTTCAAAGTTTTCTGATCGCCCCGTGATTTTAGTTGCCGCCCATTTTTCTATTTTGGGATCTTGCTTTTTGATGTCCAGAACTACACTTGATCATGTATGAGGAGTAATGGGTTCCTGTTTTCTCAAGCCTTCCAGGACGGTATTCTGTTATATCACTGTTTATTTTCTGTGAATGATTTACTTCACATCATTATCACCGATAACAATGCATAAATCCCAATCTATTAGCGTAGTTGTAGTTGTGGAAAACCCATCCCAGCCGCATTTTAAAGTAGCGAGAAAAACCCCTAATGAGGGCAAGATGGTTAGGCTACAGCTACGAGTCTTGAGTTTTGAAAATGGCTATCAAAGCAAACCTTATCTGACTTGACACTGATTTGGGGTTGTTCTGGAACTGTTAGTCTGAACAAATGTATAGTCCTTTGACACTGGTTTGGGGTTGTTCTGGAACTATTAGTCTGAACTAATGTATAGTCTTTTGAC
>Ga0115851_100652_pt1 | contig 16345 bp, 9 predicted proteins | sample InSIn2gowninarea_FD_83865 | JGI IMG/M metagenome (GOLD analysis project Ga0115851, IMG submission 83865)
GTTCATATAAATCTAAGAGGTATCGACACTATATGTGCAACATACAATGTGTCCTTCCTTTGTTGTCATGAGAGAAAACAAATGATGCTTATTTGCAGGAATGAAAGACTGAATTTAAAAATGCTTGTAAAGTAACATGAAATCCTTTATCTACTTATTAACATACTTTGCTTGCATAAGAACCCTGTTTTAACCTGATTTTTCGCATGTGATGTTTTAACAAATCTAAGCATGAAATATGATCTGGAGAATACTAACTATTCTGTGCATGTGTAAATATAAAAGAACTCATTTTTTAATCCTTTTCTTTATGAATGCAAATGTTAATCTTTCCTTGTTCTTTGGCAGGGGAGAAAGGTATGGAGGAAGAGGGTTAAAGTGGTTTTAATGGCATGGAGGTCAAGTAGAGGACTAATCCCAACTTCAATTATGATTTTTATCAATTCAAGCTCAAAATAGGCTGCTACAGGTCTTCCTACAGGAGATACTAGTTCTCCTACAGGATCCCCCAATTCTCCTACAAGATCCCTTGTTTTACTACAGGATGTTACAAATTTACTATACGAAATTATAATTCATCAAATGACCAATAAAATCAAATCCAAATTGAATGGGAATTTTTTTATTTATTGACCAGGATGTTTTAGGTCCCCATTCCAAGTGGAATCACTCAAAAGGACCTATGTTAACCCATGCTAGAAAATAGCAGAAAATCTAGAAATTCAAGAACTAGTGAGCTAGTAAATCTATAAAATGCCTAAACTAATGAAGTGCAAATACAATAAGATAATTTTTGTGATGGACTAGAATGTCTTTTTGATCTAATGCAAGTTCAACCAACTTGATTGAAGCTTGTTAGCATGCTCTAAAAAATAGCATAAATTCACTATTCTTTGCCACAAAGGAGTTCCAAAAATCTAGATTTGGGAATAAGAAAGCTAATCCAAGTATCTCAATGATTACTATGACCTTCCAAAGCTTTTCCTAGGATGAAAGGATGCTTTTGATCTTGTAAAAGAATTTACATTAACCATTTAACCCAATCCTACAACAAGAAATCATTAATACTAAATGCAGAAATAAAAAGAAATAAAAACAAGAGATTCATGTGAATAAGAATTGAAAAGAAGGAAAGAAAAGGATACAAAAGGGATATGAGGCTCTTGGGATGGACAAGCCTAAGTAAAATCAGAGACCTATGGAGGAGAACAAGATTTATAAGATGAAAATACAATGGAGCTGCAAAAATACGAGTTCTCTCCATAAGAACACTAATGAAATCCCCCCCCAAGAGGAAAATTCGACTTGGTACTTATACAAAATGACTAGGAATCATTCCCCATGAATGGAGGAATATTTCCCTACCAAAATCCCTTGATTAGTGGATTTGGTTCCCAATACTAGGAATCTGCATTAAATGGCATGGAGCACATTCCTAGATTTTCTCACTCATTGGAGTTCCACAATCCGTACCATAATTCCATAATATCTTGTCAATTTATTATTTAATAGTGATCCTCCTATAGTAAGGAGCAACTCCCTGGATTATCTCCTCCTCCAAATCTTCATAATTTGTCCAATATTCTCATAATATTCCACAAAAATAAATAATATTAAGCACAAATGTGCAATTATTCATAAACCATCCTAATGAATATAATAAAGTTAGAAATATATTATATAATGAAAAAAGAGAGGTTTAATGTGTTGAAGGATGGTCACAGACCTTAGTTTATGTTTAATTTAGAGGCATGAACCTTAATTTATGTCCAATTTAGAGGCCCATCATACCCCCCTGCCAAAACTATTGCTCATCCTTTGAGCAACTTAGTGACCTCATTGTGCATAATTCATGGCCCTACTGACCTCTCTCTTGTGCATTAAGAAGATTGGATGTAAGTTCTACAAGGACAAGCCCAAAAACATATTTGTGCAAAGAAAAACCATTGTTTCTTGAGACCATTAGCTTGCCTTCTTCCCATTATTCAAGATGGGTTCTTGAATATTTTTCAGTTTCGCAAGGTCTTCCACACCCTTATTAACCTTATCCTACCTTGTTCCACCATTTGGACACCTCTAACACCTTCAAGATTCCTTTAGATGAGAACTAGGACATCCTGTAGTAATTCCTGTAAAAACTACAGGAAGCCTACAAGAAACCTTGTTAAAACTAAAAGAAAACCTTTTTGAGCATAAATGATAGTCTGAGGCTAGGACATGTCCTCAATTTGACTCTCATGCCTTTCTCTCATTTTTACAACATATTTTAGGCCTTGGACAAAAGCTAGAAGGAGATTAGGCACCTATTGGATAGTGTCTTTTCATCACTGTAGTTTGAGTTATGGTTTGATGGTGGATGCCTCATTTCCTTTTATTGCCTTCTTATTCTCTCGTGTGGCCTAGATGATTGTCTAATGGCCTTGGAGTTTTCTATTTTCATTAGGTCTATCTTAGGCACTCTCTTTTTTTTTGTTTTAGCACCATTTGTTCCTTTCTTCCTTCTTGTAGCAACATTCTTCCTTCCTGTAGTAATCATTCCTTCTTCTGTCAGAGTCTTCTAACTATATGAGAGTGATGAGAAATGATGTAGGTTGAAAAAATGGAGAGGGCACTCTGTTTTCCTTTACAAGAAATTTTTAGGGCGAGACAGGGTTTGTTCTTCAAATTTTGAAATGGGATGGATGAATGATGGATAGATAGTGAATATGAAGAGGATGGAGGGATTGGAGTGTTGTGGTGACTTAGAATTTGCAAATATTTCTTCTTTTAACTCTTGTCCTCATTCCTTGAAATCATCACCCTTCATAATTTGACTTTTCAACATTGCATGAGTGAAGGAGTGAGCTGAAATTAACTAGTTGTAGGCGATTGAGACTGCTGACTCATCCTTAGCTTATAAAACCTCATCTCTTTTGAATTAACAACAAATTTATAACTCTAATATGCTCAAGGGGAGGTCAATAATATTGCATACGTGTACCTACCTGATAGTTGTTGGAGAGACATGCATGTTGTTGCTGAGTTGATGTTGTCATGCTTCTCATGACTCACGTACATCTTCCTGACTACCTTTTTCTTTTTTGTTGACCTTATTTTGTTGATGGGGTGTCTTCTTGTTGATGTACAGGTGATGACTTCCTCTGTTTTTTCTGAGCTCTAGGGGAGTTTATTCATCCTTGGAGTCCTTGTTCTGAAGATGGCTGCAAACTCTATGGTTTCCATTATGGGATAGGCTACTACAGGATTTCCTACAAGATACATTCACAATGTCTTGTAGTAGCCTCTCCCCTAAACTTTCATAGTTTTTCTCAACTTTGAAGCATAAGGGAGGTTGAAATGAGTGGAGGAGGGTGATAGGGAATGGTAGGTGAGAGATGTTGTCTCTGGTATACTTCCTCTTTCCCTCTTCTCTCTCTCTTCTGTTTTTTTTTTGTTTTTTTCATTTTGTAATCTGTATTTTTTGAATTTATTTCTTTGATGGATGTAGGGGTGACATGTTGATGAAATGAAAGGTTACGATGTGGTGGAGTAAATGATTTTTCATTGAGACGCAAGCTTTTGGCATCCTCTTTCTTTGAACTACCTTTCTTGAGATTTTCAAGGTCACCATAATTCCTACATGAAACTCTTATAGGTTTACATGGAATCATGTAGAAAACACAGAGCTTGTGTAAGATGAGTTGGAGGGGTTTTTAAATGGAAGAAGAGGTGAATAGAGGAAGATATGAGATGGGTTGATTGAAACATGGCTCTTATATGTCCTTTTGTCCCTCTCATGATGTGCTTATCCTCGTCTTACTCACCTGCAAAACAAACTTTCCATTTTTTTTGTATCCTTTTTTTTCTAAACAACTAGTTTGCCTCCAAGGAGGTTTTCATCATAGTTTCCTTCCTTGGATGCCTCAAAATAGGTTTTCACATAGAGCTTTTTTTTTCCATGTAAAGCAAAGTGGAATTTGAAGATGGATTTTGGTTAGATGAAGTGTCTGAGTGATCAAAGTGGTGTTGGGTGACCTATATCAACCTTCCCTAAGTAATATATGACCTTTTGAACCACTTCTCCAATCATATTGCCTCTTGTAACTTCTTCTTGACCTTCCTGTAGGTTTTCAGAACTTCCTATAGTACTACAAGAAACTCCTATAGTAATTCACGACACACTCTTGTAGAAGACTTGTTTTTTCCATATCTCCCAAATGATCTGAATCTTTCTAAGAACGTTGCCATCATCATTATTCACCTCTCCATAAAAAAATTTGGTCAGTGGATGCACAGATCTTGAGAAAAACTAAAAATTGTTGAAGGTGATGGAGGTCGATTTCTTGGAAACCGTGCACTGGAATTTGCTGGAATTGTTTCGGCATGTTACTGCCATCCATATGAATCTCCCCATGAAACAAACTTTTAAATGTATGCACAGATATCAAGAAAATGAAAAAATGGTCGTAGGTGATGGAGGCTGATGTGCACTAGAATTTTTTGAAATTACTTGAGCATGTTACAATCATCTGTATGCATATCCCCCTAAAACATCTTGGCAAATGGATGCATGGTTTTCAAGTTATGGAAAAAACAAATTTCTGCTCTATGTATTTTTTTTTCGTGTAGTAAAACAGAGCCTTCTTGTAGTTTTTTAGGACAACAAGCAAACTGAATGGGAAAAGCTAGAGATTGATGGGTGGATGGTGGAAATAGATGACGGTGATGGATTTCCATGGAGTTGGCCTTGTTGGAGAATTTGAGAAAAGGAGGAGAAAGTCGAAATTTGAGTTCTTTTGACTAGGTTTGACCTATTTTTTCTTTCATTGGTGGCAACTTGTTTTTGTTCTTTGTAGATGTTGGAGAGCACCTACATTCATCAAAGAAATACATGGAGCAAGGATTTTTTATTTTTTTCCTTTTTTATTTCTTCTAGTCCTACTAGCTGCCTCAAGCAGGTTTTCAACTAGTAAGTCCTCCTAGACATCTCAAAGAAGGTTTTCACCTACGATCATTTCCTTTTTCTCTTTTTTTTCCCAACCCGTTGACTGCTTCATGGAGGTTTTCAATCAATGAGCCAATTTGAGGCACCTCTAAGGAGGTTTTCACCTAAGATTTTCATCCTTTTTCTCTTATTTTTCATTTTTTTCTAACCTACCCTACATAAAAAAACAAAATCACTTTCACGTATAATAATACTTCCAACAGAACGATGTGCACATCAAGATGAGAGACAAAATGATGTGTAGGGTTGAAATATTTTTTTGACGTGTACCTGGATTGTAGAGATCAAATGATTTGATTTTGAAAGGATCAAGCATAGTTGAAGAAGTGAATGGTGCTCCATCTTGTTGATTTTTTGGAAACAAACCTCAAATCTTCCTATTTTTGCTGATTTTTCTCATGAATACATGGAGGATTTTATGGTAACCACGAGGGAGCTTTCTAAATCTATGATTTTGATGTCTTCTCTTCATAAAGTGCAACACATGATTCTTTGGTCTTCTCATTCAAATCTTCTTCTTATGGATGTGGTCCTTCAATGGTATCAAGATAATATCTTTTCTTGGAATACTCTTCCTGGGCTATGGTGAATACCATTGAGCTCAAGAGGAGATGTTTGGAAGTGTTGTACCTCTGCATTGTAAGTGGGCTGAGCTACTTCAATGTGTGGGTTTGGAAATGGTGGTACAGGTAGTTGAGTGGGAGTGTATATTTGAGATGGATGTGGTTGGGGTTGTGCTTGTGGTGGAGATGAATGGTAAGGATAACATGGATTTGGCTATGGAGGATATTGAGAAAAATACTGAGGATATTGTGGATGGCTCCCATAAGTTCCTTGCCAAACATGTTGCCAATATTGGTTTTGGGGTTGAGATGGCAAATGTTACCAAGGAAATGGTGTGTTCCAATAACTTTGAGATGGATACGCATAACCTTGAAATTGTGAATTAGGATCTTGCATCATACTAGGTTGACTAGGCTGCTATGGTCATCTTGGAGCTACATAGCATAGCTACATTGGCAATTAACTTGCTCCATTGTCCTCTTGGTGAACTTCCTTCAACCTTGGTCATGAGGAGAAACATTAAAATCATGTGATTCTGCATGGACTACATGAATATTAACATCTTGCTTCTGCTCATTTTTTATTCTTAACATTTCTACTTGTTCACTTAGATTGCTAAGAATTTTTGTTTTAAATGTATCAAGCAAATTTCCAAGTTTAGCTTGACTAACTGATCTTGATGCTGATTTACCTACTCTTGCCCTTCCTCTTGATATGTGTTTTCATGTTTAACAAATTTCTTCAGATGATAATTCATATACATCACCTCTACTCATGAGATCAAGTAGATCAATCCACTCATCCCTAATTTTTCTAGGTAAGAGGGATTTTAGTGTGTCGGATCCTAAATGATGTAGTTTTTCCCTCTTAACATTATACATTAACTTCTCTATTAGATCCTCGAGACTCCCATCTTCTCTTTGAGTCATTCTAAAAATTTCTTCTTTAAGATCATGATCTTTATATTTTTTGAGAAATATCTTTTGCATATCATCCATGATCTTGTTGAACTAGTCCCTAAACTCATGAACCATTTAAGAGCTCTATCCTTCAATGTTGCTAGAAACAATCTCAGTTTTTGAGTTTTTAATAAGTAACTGTAAGATCTACAAAAAAATTCAAATTCAAAGAGAAAGGTTTCCAGATCCTCTGGCCTTAGACCATGAAATTTTGGAAGAAAAGATGGAGGGATGTTGTTCATGTACACACTACCATCAGTATATTGAATGGGAAATCCGAGAGGATCTTCCTCATTGTCATCATCTCCATCTGTTTCTTCTACATTCTTTGCCATCTTCTTCTTCTACCTACAAAAGTGAATGATGATGTGGCTCTTACTACACCATGTGATCAAATGGGGGGTGGGTTGGTGTTGGAGAATTTTGCTTTGTTTTTATAATTGAATGAAAACACTAATGTAATGAACTTTTCTATTTTTAAATGAAATATGCCTAATGCAATTATTTTTTTGTTTTTGCAAGCAAGTAAAAATAAATGAATCAACTAGGGAAGAAAACAATGCATACTTTGACACCTCCATCGCAACAGCCCCAAAACCCGATGAGCCTCAGTATTGCAACAAGAATGTTGCAACTCCTAAGGCTACTAACTTTAATTATTAGCCCAGGGTTCACAAAAACTTAAGAGGTATGGTAACTATATTTGAATCATACAATGTTTCCTTCCTTTTTTATCATGAGAGAAAATGAGTGTTGCCTATTTGTAGGAATGAAAGACCAAATTTAAAAATTCTTGTAAAGTGACATGAAATCCTTTATCTACTTATTAACACACTTTCCTTGAAAAACAACCCTATTTTAACCCTGTTTGTCACATGTGATGTTTTAACAAATATAAGAATGAAATATGATCTAGAGAGTACTAACTATTATGTGCATGTGAAAATCTAAAGGAAATCATTTTTTAATCTTTTTGCTTTATGAATGCAAATGTTAATCTTTCCTTGTTCTTTGGCAGGGTAGAAAGTTATGGAGGAAGAGGGTTAAAATGGTCTTGATGGCATGGAGGTCAAGTACAGGCCTAATCCCAGATTCAATGATGTTTTTCCTCAATTCAGGCTCAAAATAGGCCGCTACAGGTTTTCCTATAGGATGTACTAGTTCTCCTATAGGATCCCCTAGTTCTCCTACAGGATCCCCTGTTTTACTATAGGATGTTACATATTTACTATATGAAATTATAATTCATTGAATAACCAAGAAAATAAAATACAAATTGGATGCGACAAATTTTTTTATTGTTTAGAATGTCTTAGGTCCCATTCCAAGTGGAATCACTCAAGAATACCTCTGTTAACCCATGCTAAAGAATAGTATAAAATTACTAGTTGAAAATCTATAAATTCGAGAATTAGAGAGCTAGTAAATTTATTAAATGTGTAACCTAATCAAGTGAAAATGTAATGAGGTAGTTTTTTTTTTTTTTATGAACTAGAATGTTTTATTGATCTAATTCAATGGGAACCAACGTGATTGAAGATTGTTAGTATGCTCTAAATATAGCAGAATTTTATTGTTCTTTGCCACAGAGGAGTTCCAGAAATCTAGATTTGGGAATAAGAATGCTAATCCATGTAGCTAAATTATTACTAAGACCTTCAAAAAACTTTCCAAGGATGAAAAGATGCTTGTGATCCTACAAAATAACTTACATTAAACATTTAACCCAATCCTACAACAAGAAATCATTAATACTAAATGCAGAAATAGAAAGAAATGAAAACAAGAGATGGATGTGAATAAGAAGTGAAAATAAGGAAAGAAAATGATACAAAAGGGCTCTAAGAATCCTGGGATGGCCAAGCCCAAGGAAACTCAAAGACCTATGGAGGAGAACAATATTTAGAAGCTGAACATGATGCCATTCTTCATTATTTTCATCAATACCATTACATCCCTGCAAGAAAAAACATTGGAGCTACAAAAATACGAGTTCTCTCCCCAAGAACACTAATGAAAATATCCCCCTAGAGGAAAATTTGACTTGGTATTTATACAAAATTATTAGCAATCATTCCCCATGAATGGAGGAATCTTTCCCCACCAAAATCCCTTGATTAGTGGATCTAGTTCCCAATACTAGGAATCTGCATTAAATGGCAAGCAACACATTCCTAGATTTTCTCAATCATTGGAGTTCCACAATATGTGCCATAATTCCATAATATCTTGTTGATTTATTATTTAATATTGATCCTCCTGTAGTAGGGAGCAAGTCCCTAAATCATCTCCTCCTCCAAATCTTCATAATCTGTCCAATATTCTCATAATATTCCACAAAAATAAATAATATTAAGCACAAATATGAAATTATTGATAAACCTTCCTAATGAATATATTAAAGTTAAATATATATTATCTAATGCAAAAAGAGATGTTTAATGTGCTGAAGGATGGTCACAGGCCTTAATTTATGTTTAATTTAGAGGCATGGGCCTTAATTTATGTCTAATTTAGAGGCCCATCACTATGATCTATAATTGGGTGGAAGTATATATGGATAATTTATCTGTATATCGTAACCATTTTCATGAAGCACTAGAAAATTTAGGGAAGCTTTTGGTAAGATGCCAAGAGACTAAGCTTGCATTAATTGATGATAAATGTCATATGTTTCAAACTAAAAGGATTTTTCTTGCTTATGTTATATTTTATGTTGGAATTGAAGTTGATCCAAAGAATACTTAGGTCACATCAAGGCTTCTAGTTCCAAGATACCTAAAATATATAAGAAGCTTCTTAGGGCATGTCAGTTTTACATATGATTCATAGAAACTTTGACAAGAATATGTTCTCCTTCATTCAACTTGGTTACTAAGGATACTAATTTTTATTCACATGATTATTATCAAACTACTTTTGAGATGCTAAAATAAAATATTGAAAAGGAACTTATTTTGAGAGGACCAAACTTGTCTCTTGCATTCAACATCTCAATGGATTCATTGGATACATCCCTTGGACAAGTATTTGGAAAACAAGAAAATCAATCATTATATGCCATTTACTTCATTAGCAAGAACTTAACTCATGTTGAATTAAACTATACAATGGCATAAAAGGATTTTTTAGTATTTCTGCATATACTTAATAAATTTAGGGATAACGTTATTGGGTATGAGGTTTTTATCCATATTAATCATTATTCCATAGGATGCATAAAGAATAAACTTGTTAATGGTAGAATAACTAGGTGTATTTTTTCGTTCCAGAAATTTTATATTAATATTGTAGATAGAATTGGATGGGAAAATGTAGTAACATATTTCTTTCTAGGATTCATAATCAAGGACAGGAAACTCTTGTTGATGACGACTTTCCATATGACCATTTTATTTTTGTCTAATAACTATACTTAGTTTGTATACATGGATAACTATTTGGCTACATGAAAATTACCACAACATCTTTCACCTACAAAAAAGAAGATGGTCAAACTTAGTGCCTCCTATTCCTAGAGTGTTGTGGTTATCTCCTAGATATGACATAATTTAATTATTATAAGGTGTGTGCATGAATATGAGATGTTTTAAATATTTAAAGCTTACTATGATGAATCATGTCGAGGACACTTCACTTACATAAGAAACATTTTCAAAATTTAAAAATTTTCAAAATTCTTCATTCGAGGTATTATTGGCACACCCTATTTAGAGATTCCAAAAAGTATGTTCGAAGTTGTGAAAATTGTCAATTAATGGGCCACCCATTACAATATAGCAAGATTCCCCTATAGCCACAAGTACTCATTAAGCTTTTTGGAAAACAAGCTCTATATTTTGTAGGGCCTATTGTTCTGGCATAAAAGAAGAAAAAGTATATTTTGGATTGTAAAAATTATGTTATTAAATGGATAGAGGATAAACATAACTTTTGTGCTATCAAATAATTAGTTGTAAATTCTCTATTTGAAGTTATTTTTATCCATTTTGGAATTCCAAGAGAAAATTATATTAGAGCAATGAGCAGATATTACAAAAAATATGGTACAATTTCTTACTTATCAATATCAAATTAAGCACTATAAATATTCTCCCTACCATCCATAGGCCAAAAAGTAAGTGGAGTCCACTAACAATGTCCTTGAAGTAAATTTTGACCAAAATAGTATAGTTACACCATAAGGATTTGGTAGATTGGTGTCTTAAGGAACTTTGGGAACATACAACTACATGGAGAAATATGGTAGGAGTTACACCATATGAATTCGTATATGGAAAATTGGATCTTCTTCAAATAGAATTTTAGGTGAAGGATTTAAAACTATATTACAACAAGATATGGACTGGGGGGAAATTTTAAGGGATAATACTAGCACATGGGCTAATTTTCCATTCTTTCTCCAAAAAAAATATTCACCAATTACCACTTTTTCTTAAAATGGTTCACCCAAATTTTGTAGGATAAAAATATTTTACCCTAAAATTCACAAAAATTTATGGACATTGTACAAAATCATTATAAATTTGAATATTTTTACAAAATACTGCTAAACATTCTATAGTTTGAATATTAGGAACTTTTGAGATTCACCAAGGTTCCTAAACTTTGAAATAAATTTCCATCCTTGAAATGTTTCCTGGTATGAACCTTGTAGATTCCCAAAAACAAAGGATAACTCAGCTAAATGAATTTGATAAGATACATGAGGAATTCATTCAACAAACCACCCTTATCCAACATCATAGAAGAAAATGGCATGACAAGATTATCCGAAAAAAACAATTCAAACTAGGTGATGGGATTTACCTTTTTACTTTAAATTCATATATTTAAAAAGAAATTTCACCACGGGCTAGTTAGAGACATATGAAATTGATAATATCTTTTTATCATGATTTCATAAGAATCAAGATTATTGATGGGGAAGAAACTTAATTCTTGGTTAATAGGCATAGGTAAACATTAAATCAACATTTTTTCACCTTGGAGGAATTCATTGAACATACTTTGCAACAACATGAAATTGAGATAATGAGAAGGGAACCACCATAATGCAAGCTCACATTGATTTATTTATACTTTCCTTGTATAAAATATAATAAAACATATATATATAAAGAGAGAAAAAATTAATGAAACGAAAAAAGCAAAGATAAAACTAATATTCAAATATGAAAACCAATCCTTTTTTGTAGCTGAACAAGAATTTTGATTGAAAATTAGATAAATGGCTAGAAAATATTCTCCATGTTCTCTTCAAATTAAAAGAGGATTGTTAACCTCAAGACAAATAAGTTGGTTTGTTTCAAAAAGAGGGATATTTTTGTGATTGATATTTTCTAGCAACAATATCAACAAAATATAAATAATACATGTCAAAATATTTATTCTTTCCACCATAGGTAGCGTCTATCTCTATTGCAATTAATTTTTTTGTATTATTTTTTTAAAAATCATTTAATCAACATTTCCATGGAATCAAAGAATAAATTTCCATATCTACACTACTCATTTTTGTGACAATATTTTGTACTTAAGTTTAGTTTTACTGATAAATAAAGGCGAAAGTTTTGAAGCTTCATTTCCAGCCCTTAGCATGTGAATTTTAGTTTCAAAAATTAATGTTTTAGTTCACTCTTCTCTCAACGTCATTTCTTTGTTTGAAATATGATCATTTTGCAGGTGATCAACTTCATGTTCTCCATCAACAACTTCAACATTCACATTCGAGTGATTTTATCGGCTACAAGTAGTCTCGTAACCATGATGTGATCTATTAACTAGCTTTTTCAAAATTTACAAGATATTTATATTATTTATTGGATGACCTCTAACATATTGTTTAATTCTTCCTTGCAAATTCAATTTTATTAGCTTGAGGATAAGGGTTTATAGCTACCCAAGTAAGATTGGTCTCTCTTTTCTAGCATGTTAGCACTTCATGATTTCCTTCTAGGCTAAAGGAAAAGGATCATAGAGGTAACCACAAACCTCTTTTCATTGATATACTGGTTTTGTTAAACCTGAGAGGGCTCCTTCACTTGTAAAACTTAGAGATAATAAACATTGAAGCACTAATTCTAGTAGAGACCATATCTCAAAAGGGAATTTGAAATATTTTGTTGAAGTATCAATGATCGAAGAAGATGAAAATATGTAATCAATTTTACTTGCTATCCACTTTACTTATGCAACTAAAAAACAATATGATCCATAAAGGCTTGTCAAGCATAAACTTTGGACAAGATAAATGAGTTGTAGTATAGAGGAGGAAACAAAAAAAAAAAAGTTCTTTCCTTGCACATAAAAACACTGCTTATACATAAGAAAGAAATTGAAAGACAATATAGATCATCGAACATTTAAAAGAGTTAAAACTAAGTAAATATAATTGAATTAATTAAATACTTAATAAATTTAATTGTTAAGCTCATATCACGTAAAAATTATACAGTTTCATACATACAACTAAAGATAACAATTAATACACTTTTCAATAGTGAAACACTGCTTAATTGAGTTGTGATATTGCATATAATAAAATAGTGATAAAATATGACTCACTTTGAAACATAAAACATAACATTAATATAAAGATAATAGTACGATATATCTCAGTGCTCTGCTCATGGAATAATAGAATCTCTAACCCAACCTTTCTATTAAATTTATCAAAGATGTATAGAAGTGCAATTTCCTTGAGTATTCTCACAAAAATTATGAACCCCTTCTCTAAAGACACGAGAGGGTATTTATAAATAAAATATATACTATAAAAATAGAAAATGCATATTTTGTTGAGGAGGTTAAAACAAACACTCTTTAAATTAGGAAACAAAAAGACAAAAATAACTTCAATTTTAACAAGAAACTAAAGATGGGAAGTTGACTTCTCTCCCATTTTATCTTGTAACCTATAAGTAGCCTCCATCGACTTCAATTATGGGGGATGAGGTGGCATGATATGCATATGTACCACAAAAAAGGCATCTAAAAGAAGTGGGATCATATATTCAGTTGCATTAAGAAGGTTGCGAAGAACTAACATTGACCATAGGGCTTTACCAAGAATTGTTGGTGATATTCAAGATTTAACTTAGATAATTTCTTGATGCTATCTTATTTTTCCTTGGATTTTTTATGCCATTACTCTACGAGTGCTTGAGTGTCTGGTAGGAATTCTCTTGGGAATTCACTAATAATATTAGCATCTGTTAGACATTATCTAATAGTTTTGGTAACCTCGCCTGTTAGGTCTCTTTCTCTGTAGATTGCTTCTTCAACCTGCTTTAATCTAATATCCCAATATTTGAAGATAAGATACTTTTATGGCTCTTATATTTTAAGAATATTTTCATTCATTCCCTCTATATTATCTTGCCAAGTAATGAATTTAGAAATCTTGTTGCTGATATCTTCATAGTATGTTCTTAATTCATATATTTGGTAAGTCAATGAGTCACTGTTTTTGCAGAGGTCATTAATGATCTTTAATTTCTTATAGAAGTCTACTTGTTGTTGGGTGAAGAGAGCATTGATCTCTCCCACTTCTTTTATGAATCCTTCAATATCAGTGTCCTTCTATATCTGAGTTATTTTAAGTTGAAGTTGATCAATCTACGCATTTTAGCTCTGAATATCAACTTCGTTTTGAGCTTTCACTTGAGTAAACTCAATTTGTAACTTTGACAACTTGAGTTTCACTCCTACTCAATATCATGTCTTGAATTAAGTAGTGTTTGTTCTAACTGTAGGATTTTCTCATCTTTCTCTTTAACGAGTTCTTGAACCCGTGTAGCTTTGAAAATTATGTTTATAGCATAGGCTCCTGCATATTGCAATAGCTTGGCTAAATCATCAAATGAATTAGCTTGATAATCTTTCCACACCACATCTAGCGGGATGCTTCCAGGAAGAAGTTCCCAAGAATGTTCCATTCTTCTTTTATTCTTGTTTCGACTAACGATGACATGGTGTTCAAGACTGTAGAAAATATCAAGAGGTGGAATTTCTTCCACTTTGGGAATAATCTAGGAGGTAGGGACAACTAGGATAAATTCTTTATCCATTATTTGACTTGAAGGCTCATTTACAAGAGACTTTGTATTGTTGGCTTCAAGATTCTTATCTATCTCGATTGAAGCTTAATCCTGCGCTTCCTTCTCCTATGTGTTATCTAGCCCCTTTCGGAAATGATCCCACACTTTATCAAGCTTGCTAGTAGACATGGGGTCTTCTATTTGTTTCTCTAAAAGCGCAATAGTGGTTATTTTTTCTATTTTCTTTGTAGACGGTGGGAAAGACTTTCTAGTAGGCAAGTCTGGTTATAAAGCAATAACACATTCAGAAGGCAGTTTTTGCAACCTTTTATTTCTATATTCGTGGAATAAGACAAAATCCTCGAGGCTCAGTTGAATTTGTACTAAATGTTCTACCTGTCTGTATGATTCACACATCTCCAACAAATCATCAAGTATTCAAGTTCATCAACAAATGGCCTGATTTTAACCTCAGTGGTGAAATAATGAATGAGGTTTTTAGGTCGTACGGTCTAGGAGGAATAGTGGGGAGCTGCACGACCTCGATTTGTTTGATTTATAAGACAACATGATTGGAAATGTCTAGAGCATAGACTCCACATTTATTATGAAATTGTGGCCAAATGGCCTTTTTGGAGTCTTTCAAGACTTTAGTCACACCATGACCTACGGTCTCATAGGAATTTTCCTTGGCCAAAAGATTGTCATGAACATAAATAAGAAGAATATATGGGGCCGCAAGACTCTCAAATACTCTAACATAAGTAAAATTATCTTCAGTAAACCAACCCCCAACAATAGTGAAGTATGTCATGTATTCTTTGGATAACCTGGGGGCATTTCAATCAAAAATTCTTTTGTACAAAGGAAGCATAACTTTATTGAAAATTCTATAAAAATGAGGCAGTACTTAGATTCCCATAATATATCATGATATAAGTAAATTGGAGTAGGATCCTCGATTGTCCATTTCCATCCCATTGAAGGAAAATCAAAAGAGAAACAAATGGTATCCATAATATACGCACTCATATAAAAAGATGGCACAACTCTCTCTGAAACACTGTGATTTTTCCTATATTCTAAGATTTTGGAAGTAATATTGTTGGACCAAATAGTAGCCCAATCCATAATTTTAGAATTAGAAGCATCTTGAATCAAGGGAACCCATTCAACTGTATATTTGTGTGTTCAGAAAATTGAACAATCTACATATCATATCTACAACATAACAAAATGGACCGGAAAGAGAAGAGAAAGAATACATACCCTTACTATCATGCTTGGGTTTGCTTGGTTCTTTTCTGCATTGTCTAATGGGTTTCGACTCTATTTTTTTCTTCTTTGTAAACCTTTTAAGAAACTGCTTGTTGTAAATCTTCTGGGGTTCTAGAAAATTATAAATTCTCTTCAAATGTGTAGCTTTGAAGGATCCTACTATCATTTTCCTTGATGTTAGGAAAGTCTTGTCTTCGACATTCACATTATCAATCATCCATTTGATCATAACTGCATAGGGTAGGATTTCAGACCATCCAAAAATTCGGTGAAGAAATGAATTGGTGACATCAGAGAAGGTAGCCTCAAATGATGATGGGGTGTCTGATGTTACTTGCTTGGCTGCTACTACCCTGAGACATTCTTCTTCAAATAGATTATGTTGGAAATAATACTGAGAGGGGGGGGGGGGGGGGGGGGGAGGAGGATATAATAATTTTTTTACCAATTGTTTTTTTTTTTTTTTTTTATTTTTTTTTTATTTTTTAATTCAAAAAATTAATATATAAAAAAAAAAA
>Ga0115851_100654_pt1 | contig 16341 bp, 17 predicted proteins | sample InSIn2gowninarea_FD_83865 | JGI IMG/M metagenome (GOLD analysis project Ga0115851, IMG submission 83865)
ATTTGCCCCTCAAATAAGTCAAAAAATGGTCGAGCACCTAAAGGTGATGGCGGCCTTATCAGTCGAGCCTGCTTGCGCATCCTTATCAGTCGAGCCCCCTAAAGGGTCCTTATCAGTCGAGCCTGCTTGCGCATCCTTTCCCGTTGGTCAAGCCTGCTTACGCATCCTTCTCCTTTCCCGGGTGGATGAAATAAACCTTCTTATCCCCTCTCCTAGCGTTCCAACAAGCATGACGCTGTCTTCCTACTTATTCCTCGCACACATCCCAGCCCCGGTCTTGGTTCCAGGCTCTTCCTACTTCCTTTTCGCACATCCCACAGAAGCATCTGAGCCGGTAACAGATAGAGATGCAGTCGATCCAGTTCTTTCTCATGTTCTCCTTTACCTAGTCAATCGAGCTGGCCGAGCGAACCCATAACCACCTGCGGAGGCGTGGGTAGCAGATCCGGATCCCATTCCGTGTCCATGATCGGTTTATGCAAATCCACCCGTTCGAGGGCCGTTGCTAAAAGCATACCTTCCATATTGAGAATACGTAGCATCCTTTCCATATAAAGACCTAGAGCCAGATGTTGACCGTTCCCAGTGATGGGGGCAGCGGGAGGGAAGAAAGGAAGAACAGGAAGAAAGCGAGTGTAAGCTAGCTTCTTATCTTAATGAAATCCAGAAAAGAAGCAAGGGGAGTTGGGCAGGTCGCAAGAAGCCGCTGGTCGAAGGTGTGGACCAATCGCAATGGATAACCATCTTGCCCCCTTCCAATGGATGACTGAAAGCTCTGTCATGCGTCTAGTCAGGCTGCCAAGCGAGGGAATACGACTGCAAACGAGGGAGACTACTTTGATAAGGGATACCAGCAGGCAGAAGGAAGTAGGGAAGGAAGCGTTAGCGATCGATCCAGAAGCCATAGAGTGAGAGTTATAGTTCTGATCCTCCCTCCCGATCCATAAGCAAAGGAAAAAAAGCATACCGCTTTATTCAATCCAGAAAGAAGCCTATGGGGGCGAGCTCCGTCAGGCTCCACTCGAACTTAAAGCCTGCGAAGCTTATGACTTACAACTGTAGCCGCCATGAGCTGCGGGAGTGATTCTATAGTATGCATTATGATAAAGATAGTCCTCTCCCTAGCGGTCGAGCCTGCTTGCGCATCCTCAGGGAGGCAGCCTACTTGAGGACTCTAAGCAAGGCAGTTCGGATCCGGTAGGCAAGGAAGGGAATAAATAGAGTCTAATAGCTCATTCATGCTCGCAAGCAAGAAGTAAGCTCCTTAATTCCCGCAACCAAGCAAGAGGGCAGCTTATTGCACTCACCTGATCTATCTTATAAGAAAGATAAGCACAATCTCTCTGGTTAAGAAAGGAGAGAGAAGCAAGAAAGACGCTATCACTTAAATGAAAGAAAGCAAGCAATAAGACTGTAAGCTCATTCCAAGCGTCTGGTTCTGCTCCTGTAATAAAGATCGGTTAATTCATTCCAAATTCACTGATAAGGCCGCCATCGGGCGTAAGCATGGCTCGACCACCGGGAGAGGACCTCTTATTGGCTTCCAGGGCTTTAGGTTCTAGCTCTTATAGCTAGGCTTGTTTCTGTGAGTGAGTTTGGAAAGCAAGGTAGGGTAAAGGGTTGATGCTTTCCTTGTCTACGAAGGTGTTCCTGGTTATGGGTATGAAGGATAGAAGGTCTGATGAGGATAGGCATGTTATACCTCCCATCTCATAGAGATAAACCAATATAATGATTAGATGGATTTTCGGATTAATACCATACCAAATGAGGAGGGGAAAGTGATTCATCTCTAATTCTAGATGCATATGAACCTTTTCTTTACAGGTGAGAAATAACGTAATGAATATAGGAGTATAGATAGCCCCTGAGTTCGAAGGCAGGCTCTCCCCTCCTTGGTAATGCAAGCAAGCTCAGGCTTCTCGGTCAATACCCGCCCGAGCAAGCAAAGATACGGGGTATTCGGCCCCTTCCTTCGTATGCAAGGTGGTGCATTCATAGAGAGAAAGTCGTCTATCCCGGTCTGATACTTTTCGGAAGGAAAGAAACAAGCCTTTCCCGTAGCATAGCCATAGAGAGATATAAGGAAGAAACCTTCTATTCGAATAACGAACGACAGCCTATATGTATGGTGGTTCCACCCTTCCTTTTAGAATGAGGGGCCCACCTTACTGACAGACAGCCTCCCACCAAACTACGAACGGGAAAAGGGAGGGAGAGGTTCAATCTGAACTCGGGAAAGACGGCATCGTAGTAAAAAGACCAGAACGAAGCTTTTTAGAACAACGAGGCTATAGTGGACCGGAGAATAACAGGGCAGAAGCTACCGATGCATGCATCGAACAGGGATGCAGCAGCTCCGTGAATCACTCATCCTAACGGTTCTCCCATTGGCATTGGCGGATTCTGCCCTATTATTCGTAGGCAAACCGTTTCAGCTCGATCTTATCCTTCCTATCACGACCCGTTGACCTTTAGCACCCGTCCGTGATAGGTAGGTGGCATCAGCATAATGACCCGGACGGCGAACGAGATCTCGAACTAAACTCTCGGGATTAAGCAAAGTGGAGGTCAAGATCAAGAGATCAAGCGGCTGGCTGTTCAATCTGGGTTCATTCTGTAGGTGAATAAAGCAATCCATCATGTGAATTTCTATAGTGATGTAAACAGCAAACCGGGAAATGAAATTCACAATTCACTAGGTGTGTTAATGTCTCCAAATCAACCTCATTCTGTAGCAGTTGAAGCCTTCTTAAATGACTGGTTTAAGTGACTATGGAAAAGACTATGAATTATACAGGCTAGTGGCTGCTGCATTTATAGTCCTCCGTCGTAAGGTTGTGTTCTTTCTTCGTCTCACCCTCGGGGATATCTAGCTACGTGAGCTACCACGCATGTGGACTACTGACCCAATGACCCAAAATGAGGTCTGCAGTGTGGTTGTTTCACTTTGGTTTTTCCATACCTGTACTTACCTTTACTTTCCTCCTGCTTCCCCTCATGGAGGTAGTAATTCAATGCATTATTCATCCAATGCATTCTTGAGTTTCATAGGGGATAAATGGCTCATGCTAGTGACCTTGCGCGCAAAATGGGAGGCCTATAAATCAAATATGACCGAGATCAGCAAGAAATGGTAGCTGCGCCTGACCGGTGGAACCATGTTTGGCCACTACACCCCTATCGAATACGAGTCAAATCGGTATAAAGTGTAAGGTGAAAGTGACGGAATGGGACACTTCTTAACATTGCTTAAATCGGTGAGAAACGGTAGCTGCGCCTGACGTGGGGACATAAAGATTCTGGTATGTTCCGCTGGACGTTGATTGAGAAATTCCCATACAACTCTTTTTTTGCAATGGATCAACTTAAACTGAATCAACAAGCTCATTTGTATAAACAAGGAAGATATTAGGTTAGCCTGGTGGAGGGTGCTATTGGTAGGGAGTGTGCTACGGAATGCTACTGCTGGCTGGTAGGTACGCGTGCTGGTCGTGCTATCGTAGGTCAGTTTGATACAGAACAGAATTGAAATGAGTATTAGATATAATGAATGTGAGCTTGCTTGCCTCACCGGTAAAAGGAAGCACCTTTACAATCATTATATGATATGATTGATGAGAACGAGCAACATTACTTGACAATAGAATTTCACTATTTCCTAATTCTTTCTTTGGCAAGCAAGCCTTTGAACTCAGAACCCGAGCCCGTAAAAGAAAGCAAGGTGAGGTGGAAATCCCCTGAGTTAGACCGCTACCTCACCCCCATATTAAGTATGCTTGTTGTTCCATTACGGAAAGGAGAGTCAAGTTTGCCTTGTGGACCGGGAAGGAATGCAGTTGAAAAGCTTCCCTTAGGAACTCAAGGTCATTATATGGTCCTTCCTTCAGAACATGTAGGGCAGAGACCGATCAAAGACTTAGCCCTTAGACATTGACAGATACCAAACATAGCAAATACTATTAGATCTTTTTCTCTTCACTACAAGCAGATACGCCCACAAGGAGATAAGGAAAGAATAGTAATCCAGTAGACAAAAAAATAGAAATCAACGATAACACCAGCTTGTACTCTGACCTTACCATCTTCTACACACGCCTTACCCACTACTATTGACTATTTGCACCCTTACCCCGAATAGACGAATAAACACATAAGACCAGGAATAACAACATACTCAAACTGTCAATTCACAATTCTTTTTATTAGACACCATGTATCACACAAATTATCCCTAAGGCACGCAGAGACAAATCAGGTCCAAATACGACGCAAAATGGTTACATTTACAGGCCCGATCTTGCTGCGGGCTTATCCTACCCTTTGATTTGAACGGGATCCCGCTGCATACACGCCGAGGGAAAACCTCTGATGCGGTACCACTTACTCACTCACTGATGCGGTACCACTTACTCATGAGGCCGGACGAAAGTGCGGTATGTCACTGCCCATGATTTCTTCTCTTTGATAGACATTTGATAGACAACCGAGGACCGGCAGGGGCTCGACCATAAGGGAGAGGAAATAAAAAGAAAGCCTCAGCACCAGAGGAAGTTCAGTCATTAGATACTTTAGCTCGACCCAAGCAACCGCGTGCAAGGTTTTCATTATCAACCGTCAACAAAACCCACCAACAAAAAGCACCATGGAAGAAGGCAAGAGATGAACAACTAGATACAAGATACGAACAAATACCCTATGATTACTAGCTTCGATAGCTTTATGATAGCCTACCATAACTACTACCTTTTAGAAATAGCGGATAAGAGGTGCGCAAGCAGGCTCTCAATATAGGGAGAGGAGGCGGAGGTTTGAGCGCTCTTCCCTCTTTCTATATGGTTCCGGATTCTATGCAGCCATTCTTATCGTTCTTTAGTTGGTTCACCACTCACTAGCTATGGATAATGACATATATAATAGCAGCATTTTCTGCTAAAGCGTAATGACTCAATTTGAAATGCATAATGACATATATAATATATGCTTTGAATCTCCCTCATTCATCAGAGTGGGATGGACAAGATCTCTTCGATATTCGCTATTGATGGATTCCCCCCAAGCCTGACCCACCTCCGGACTATTTGTGGGGTTTAAGAAATGCTCAAAGTCAAGGTCATAGAGCCAAGCCAGTCTAAAAGGATTAGTATGGAAAGAAATCAAGACGGATATCGAGAAAGAAGATCTCGGGTCTCCATGCGCGTTCGGCTTTCGAGGATGCGTAAGCAGGCTCGACTGATAAGGACCCTTTAGGGGGCTCGACTGATAAGGACCTTTAGGTGCTCGACCATTTTTTGACTTATTTGAGGGGCAAATAAGTAAATTGAAGAGGAGAGGAGAGGAAAGATCAAAAAGATGAAAGAAAGACATTGACTCCTGGTATCAAGTACCAGCATCTATTTCTTCTTGATAGTCGGTTCTATGGAAACACACTACCTTACGGGACACTTTAAGAGTTACAAATGACAAAGGTGCCGTAAGGCCGCTTGACCGTAAGGGAAAGGAAAAGTGAAACATTGATTGATGGGTAACATCTCACTACTTGTCTGTTGTCAACTTGGAATGGGGGTGATTTGAAGTGCATACCCGTGAGCATAAATGAGTAAAGACTCTTAGCTTAAGAGTATGCTTAAGAGTATTCCCTCTGGTGTAGACAGTATCGAGTGAAAGCCGTAAGTGAAAGCCGAAAATCCCGGAGGCCAAACACGGTGATGACCCGTCTTCCGATGAGTCCGAAGACTTGGCACGTACCGTCTCATCAGAAGTGTCAAGAACACGTCTTTGTAACCAACGAAGACGAAATATCCCCTAAAGAAGCCATAGCCAAACTCAACAAAAGTATCGAGGAAAGGCTAGATAAGATGATGAAGATTAAAGAAGCTATGCGAGCTATTATTTGCTCAAAAGACAAGGCAGAACAAGGTCCGGAGGGTCTTGCGCTTCCTAGTGCAAGGAGATACGCCAATCTGAAGATGATCAAGTAGCTTTACTAATAGGGCGGAGGGATCTTCAACAGACTCTCTCTCAGTTGAATGAAGAAAGTAAAATGCAGCAAAAAGGGATTGTCGCGCCATACCCCTTTACATGGAAACAGTGGCCTTTCCTCCCAAGTTCAAACAACCCAACCTGCAGTCTTTTGACGGGAGAGGGTCCCCTAGGCAGCATATTTGTCATTTTAAGGCATTGACTGGGGGCATTGCCGGAAACGACGCTTTGATGATACGTCTTTTCGTAAGCACCCTCCGCGAGACTGCATTCGATTGGTATGCCAGGTTGCCTGCTGGAACCATAAATTCGTGGGCGGATGAGTCAACTCCGCTTCCTTACGCATTTTTTCGATAAGGACGATAAATCCACCACTGCCCAGCTGTGTGCCACTAAGCAAGCGCACAATGATTCAGTCGATTCCTTTATGAAAAGATGGAGAGCGTTGGCAGTCAAATGCCCAGAGCCACACTCCCACGAGAGTCTAACTGACATGTGTCGAATGAATTTGAACTCTAAGCCACGCCTGAAGCTGGTGGGCTTGAAGCTTAAAACACTGGGAGAGCTCTTAGCCGTTGCCACGGAAACAGAGGCTGCCCTCAAAGATCATGAAAAAGAGAAGGGTGGTCTACGATCAGAAGAGGCGAGTCTTCGAAGTCTCGTAAGGGGCTTTTGCGTGTTGTCAATTTGATCTTTCCGGTATTTCTCGGTATAATGAAAGATATCTTAGGGCTAGGACTGCCCTTTCACTTCCTTACCTCCTTGGTAATAACTTACAGTAAGGAAATAAAGCCACAGCCAACTTCCAAAAGAAGAGATCTACGACCAACCTTCAAGTAAGAACAAAAATTCCAATCAAATAGGAAGTAGTGCATATAAGAAGGGAGACTACCTAACAGTGAATGAAGGAGTTACCAGTCGGGCTCCCCTCATCCGGTGAGGCAGGGGGATCCCTTACGCTCATAAGTTCAATAAGAAACTAAATTACAATCTCATTTCTTGCTTTCACTAAATAGTACTTACTTGACTTCATTCTACAGCGGCGCAACCCATTGATTGAATTTCCATTCCAACCCACGACATTGATTTGATTTTCAACCCATGAGTCAAAGAGTCAAGGATTTACAACCACGCCTAGTTCCCTTAATTCCGAGCCTGACGTTAGGAGAACTGATTCCAAGGCGGCGGCCGTTAGCTTTAAATAGTTCTGTTCCAAGCGAGCGAGATTTCAATAGGCTTAGCCAGGTCCAACTAAGCGGAGAAGCCAAGGGGAAAGGGTGATTCACCAACAAAACCGGCTTTCTTCACCTGATTCTTCCTCCGATGAAGCAGTCGAGAAGTCAATGGAAAAGGTACCATACCCGCGGGGGATATCTCAATCGAAGTCTCCAAATTGAGAAACGGCCCTTAAATCATCGTTTTAAGCCGCGTTCCGCTGATTAGATAGTCAATTCTCCATTGGACGCTTCAAATGACGATGACGCCCACTTTTCTTAAGAAATGGATGAATTCTTCTAATTTCACTGATTCTGAGAAAGCGGATTTGTCTGCTTATTCAACGGATGAACCGGATTCTTCAACTGCAATTGAGGAAGCTGACTCGCCTGATTCAAATTCTTCTGGAAAGTCCACAGGGGAAGGTTTATTCGCCTGGGAAGCATTCTCCGGGGAGTTCGCCCGGGAAGAAGGTGGATTTTCCGACCCAATCTCTTTCTGAACCGACCGAACGTTGTTCTTGATCTCAATTTCAGCGTTGGACAAGACGAGACTTGAATGTCTTTAGGGAAAGCAAAAGCAAGTCTTTGTTAGCGAGTAGTTCGTTTTCATGCGAGTAGCTCTAATTCTATGTGACGAAAGCGTCTTACGACTTCTGCTTCGCCTTCGCCTAGTGAACCGAACTAATCTGCTTTCCCTGAGCCTGATGCCTGAAGCGTTGGAACCGGAGATAGTGTTGGGGCTGGACCTAGCCTTAGAACTGGACCGAGCGCTTCGCTTGGTAACCCGAGTATGGAACCCGAGATTGCGTACCAACCACATTAGCCAGGGTCTGAAAGAAAGAAGAAGACAGAAGAGAAATGTCATCCGCAACTGACAACGTTAATCTACGAGCGGGAGGAAGGTCCCGGAGGGGCTTGCGCTTCCTAGTGCAAGGACCCGACAGGGGGCTCGACTGATAAGGAGAGGAGAAATTCAATCGTTTTTGGAAGGCCGAGGAAAGTCAGTCAAGTTAGAATAGAGCTAGCCGACAAGATCAATAGTAGAAGAAGGAAGGTTTTTCGAGAGCTTAGATCTGCATGAGGTTTTTTCCGTTGTGAAAGAAAAAGCTGCTAAATAGAAAAGGTACGTAGTAGCTTTACTAGAAAAGGAAAAGGCCGGTACCAACTCATTTAGAAGTCTCATTTTTCTACTTAGTCAACTAATCGACTCCATCTCCCACTCCTGGTTCTATCAAACCAGACACGGAATACCTGGAAATGAATAGCTGACTTCAGCAGGCATAGAGACCATAGGCTTTCTCTCCAGTACTCTGTCCATCAATTCTTCTTTCCATGCTCCGAGATGAGTTGACTTTCGAGTAGTCGATGATTCTAGACAGGATTATCCTATAGGTAAATCCTTGCCCTCAGAAGCGCAAGCCCTCCGGACCTTGTCTTTGTTCTTTCTTCAATGCTTGAGGGACTTCTTTCTTTCAATGTCAATGCTTCGGGTTCTACTAGACACACAGCGAGAAGTCGTTCTGCTCTGTTCAGCTAGCCCTAACACACTAGACCAAGCAAACCATCTAAGACCGAACCGTCTAACCTAGCTAGATCTGAGCTACCTGGATCCGTTTGTCAGTAAGTAATGGAGTAAGAGTTACCTGGATCCGTTTGTCAGTAAGTAATGGAGTAAGAGTTACCTGGATTGAGACAGTCTGAAGGATTAGTACCCCTCGGTCCAATTCCAGCTGCTGTTGCTCTCTCAGGACTTCCTAGGTAAATCGAGTATGTGAAAAAATTGTAAACAAATTATCACACATAGTCAAACCTTATACAATAGGTTCTCAGTCTACATCGATAGTTGCTTGAAGCCGATAGTGGGTAAGTGTTAGATGAACGAACCCTCTTGTGGATCGCTTTCTCTTGCACGTTAATGAATCGAGGAATTGCGTATGTAAGGTCTGCTGGTCTGTAAAGGAGAATCAAGATTATACGGGTAGTATATCCCTAACAATAACAAGAGGGAGTGCTAAGCTAGGGTTCAAATCCAATAGTAGCTAGAACCAGTGAAAGGGTAGTTCACCAGACCCGCTCACGATAATGCGAATGAAACGGCGGATAAGCCTATTACTGGTTACGGCGAGAAGATCCTAGGCCGGTTTACAACAGAAAAAGAAAAGATAAGGCAATTAAGGGATGAAAGATAGCGGCAGACTAAGGAGTAAAGACTGACTCTTTCTCTTCTATTCTATGGAACACATTTCAAGACTGACTGACCTACTAGAGGGAAGAATTACTCCTATTGACCGAAGGCTAAAGGACTCCTATTCTTTTTTCACAATCGCCGATCGATAAAGAGCTCAAGAGAATCACCCACTTGTGTTTTGCGGATGATCTCATGATTTTCTGCAGAGGGGAGGCTTACTCTGCATCGTTGGTCAAGGATTGCCTTGTAAAGTTCAAAGAGTTGTCGGGCCCCAACCCCGTCAAAAGGAATCTATTTATGTGCGGTGTTGCATGTGGTATAAAAGATCAGATCATCAATCTTCTGGGGTATAACGAAGGTAAGCTTCCAGTCCGGTACCTTGGAGTACCCCTTCTTTCTTCAATCGTGAAGAAATAAGATTGCAATCCGCTGGTTGAGAGGATAGTAGCTCGGGCTAAGAGCTGGACAGCCCACTCCTTGTCCTATGCGGGCCGGTTACAGCTTATTAAGTCCATACTGTTCGCTGTACAGACTTTCTGGTCAAGCCTTTTTATCCTCCCTAAAGCGCTCATGGTATCATTATGAATATACAAACCAAAACTGTGAAAGCCTAAAAATAGACATACCCAGTTGAGGTGTGATATGATTGCATCGCGACGCCTAAGTACACGATCTAAGAGGTTATTGTATCCAGTAGTTGGATTATAGTCTCTTACCATAAAAATGGCTGCATGCGCAGCAGCACCAACTATGAGAAATCCACCAATCCACATATGATGTGTGAACAATGACAGTTGGGTACCATAGTCAGTCGCTAGATATGGATAAGGGGGCATCGAATACATATGGTGAGCTACAACAATGGTTAAAGAACCTAACATGGCTAGGTTAATAGATAATTGAGCATGCCATGACGTTGTTAGGATCTCATATAGGCCTTTATGGCCCTGGCCTGTAAATGGACCCTTATGAGCCTCTAAAATCTCTTTTATACCATGACCAATGCCCCAGTTGGTCCTATACATGTGACCCGCTATCAGGAAAAGAATTGCAATAGCTAAATGATGGTGTGCAATATCGGTTAGCCATAGACCCCCAGTTACTGGATCTAATCCTCCACGAAAAGTAATAAATTCCGCATATTTTGACCAATTCAAGGTGAAAAATGGGGTTGCTCCCTCAGCAAAACTGGGAGAAAGTTGAGCCAAAAGATCCCGATTCAAGAGAAATTCATGAGGAAGTGGGATCTCTTTAGGATCTACTCCAGCATTTAGAAATTGGTTAATAGGTAAAGATACATGTACTTGATGCCCCGCCCAAGAAAGAGACCCAAGCCCTAGTAGCCCTGCTAAATGGTGATTCAACATAGATTCTACATCTTGGAACCAAACTCTGCCTTACGTAAAGTTGCCAGATAAGTCACCCTTACTGCCACTCTACAGAACCGTACATGATATTTTCACCTCATACGGCTCCTCGTTCAATTCTTTCGAAGTCGTTGGATCCTTTTCCTCGTTCGAGAATCTCCTCTCTTCTTCCACTCCGCCCCGAAGAGTAACTGGGACCAATTCAGTCACGTTTTCATTCATTTGGAATCTGGGCTCTTCTACTTCATTTTTATTTACTTCTTTTTTTTCTTCTTTTTCCCTCTCTTTAACCCTTCCATCATTCCTTAAGTCCCATAGGTTTTATCCTGTAGAATCTGGCCCATCGCTCGAAACCCCGTGTTTTTGGCCTCAATTGCTTTTCCACTCATAAGAGCTCGTTCAAAAGTGGAAGCGTTTCATTTTTCGCTTAAAAAAGAGTGATTTAAGCAATCCACATAGGCAGGGGAGGATACAGACAGAACCTACTCTTTCGATCGATGACCTCCCAGGGGAATAACAAAACCAGACTTGAAACGGGATCCAGCAGAAAGGCGCCCTAGGATCAGCTCGACATAGAGGAGACAAGCTACCTGGGGCGGGACTATCTTCGTATTGGGGAGGAGGTCCGTACGATAACCTCGTAGCCTACCCTTTATTAAGAGATCCCCGGGCTTGGCCTTTTCGCAACGTCGAAGTCAACAGAAGGCGCATCCATATCTATGTATATACTTTCAAACCCAACCACGACTTTCACTCAGGAATTCGCTACTCGGACACCAGCTTGTACCCCCCTGAAACCCTGTTGAAACCTCCCAGAAGCCCCCGATTCCTGTCTAAAACACGAGAGAACCTTGCCTTGTGGGTAAACCTTCGGACAGGCCTCACTCTAGTTAGGCCTCTTCTAGGGGATCGTATCTAGTAGAGTAATCAGACGATTCTTGATGACTATTATATTATGAATTCCACGTGCAAACCCGTGTACTCTCCCGGTGCTTTCCTTTCGGGTTGGACCAAGATATTCTTCCCCACGGGATTTCATTTGTTCCAGTCAAGAAGGGGTGTGTTTTGGGGTGCTTCTAGTTCTAGAAGGAATTCTTAACCCCTCGATTGAAGACGAGAGGCAGTCCTGTTCTAAGGTCGGCCCGCTCTTATCCTAGTAGCCGCATCATCTCTTCCCTATTCTAGCTTGTAAGCAGGGTCTTTTCTCTCTTTCTTTATCCAGCTATCAGCAGTTCAGACGCAGCTGACGTGAGCTTCTATCAACTTCACAGTTTTCTCTTTAGTGCTATACTCGCTTTCCTTCTATTAATTAGTAAATGGGCGAGGTAGGGGGGGGCCCGTCCTCATTCCTATCATAGTCATAGCAGTGAGCCGGGCAAACAACTCTTCACTCTGACGGTTCCCCTCTTCCTGTTGTCAGTTGGGAGTAATAAAAAGCAGGAAAAACATTTTGAGGTCTCATAATCAAGGTGAAACAGAAAATGCTATTTATGAAGGTCCGGAGGGTCTTGCGCTTCCGAGTGCAAGGGAAATTCGCATTGACAAAGCAACTTTCTCTCCCCAATGCGAAGTTTGGGAGTGATGTTGAGTAGCAGTCATCTTTGACCTGGACGGCTACCCAGATTCTTAAGCTATAAGTCCCCCCTCGCTTCTCGTACCCGAACGTCAGACACGATCGAAGGAATGATCATAGCAACCTATCTGCCTACTCGATCTGTCTCATCAAGTTTGAGGCGGGGACGGAGACCTACCCTGCAACATCGAAATGAGCTTTACGGGCCCCCCTACTAACGAGAACTATCGACTTCACTAGCAGTCGGATAGGAAGCTGTGATCAACCAACTGCTCGCTAAATCCAGGCAAATGGGAAGTGAACGGAACTCACTAGAATGCAAGATAAGTTGCTCGTAGGCGGGCACCCCGTATGTGCCCGGTCTACAACTCTTGGGGAGGGACCTCCGCCTCAACCGAGCTACAGCTAGAGCATGCGAGCTTGTTCCATTCTACACCCATTCGGGATTGGAGCCACTGAACATCAACCCCATCCTGCCAAAGAAAAGAAAGTCAATCTTGTCACCAGTTTAGAGCTTTCTGAGGAGAGATGGCGCTAACAAAGTAGTTCATTCGATGTTAGATCGTGACTTATGATTTTTCGATCTCAACTGCTGGTGTGAGACAAAAAGAAAAAGGAGCCTTCTTTTGATTCAACCGATTGCGAATCAACAACTGTGACACTAGACAAGCAAGGCAATCAACCGGATCGGGGAAGAGAACTCACTTTGTCGAGTTCGGTCTGGTTCGAGTTCTGAAGGTTATAAAATATCTAGGCCGAAGGGCATTTTTTGGGGTCTGATTCAAGCTCAGAGGAAGGCGAAGGGGAGGAGAAAGCCTCTGTTATTAGCTTTTGCTTTTGCGTCCGTGCTCGCGCATTCATTTACTAGAAAGTGAGCCTCTTTAGCTTGAGCACGATCTGCTGCGGATGAATGGAGGGTTCTTGCTGCTTTAGGCCCTTTTATTGAAGTCTTTTATGATGGCATTAGATGCTTCAAACGAAGGATTTGGATAGAGGAAACTTTTCATAGAATTGATGATTGAGGCTATAAAGAGTGAATCAGTGAAGGGGTAGCCTGGTCAACCAGGCAAGACGGAAGAACTTCCTATATGACAGGATCGGCAAGCCAAGAAAAGCGAGAAGGAGCTCAGTTCGTGGGGTAACCTCTCAATCTCGTAGTGAGCGGGGTTAACTTAATGAGAGTAGACGGTTTTCCACGTGGAATGAATAATATAATCATAGGAAAGAATCGTATGATGAAGAGTGCTAGTTTTTGACAAAGATTTTGGTGCACAAGAGATTCTCTAACTAAAGAGTATGTTTGGGAACTAGCCCAGCGACCCTGGATAGCGATCCCTAGAGAGAGAGGAAGGAAACTGCGCATGAAAGGGCAGAGAGAGCGGGGGTACTTCAGGCTGCTGGTCACGCTCCAGAGCTTCCTAATAGGCGCATAGGAAATAACTAAATGCCCAGCTACTCAATACCAACTAGCAGTTCATATTACAGAGGTAAGCCCTTATCCCAGTCCTTTGGAATGGAGGGACGGGCAAGCAAGATGCCTTTAAGAGTTAAGAGTGTACGGAGGTAGGAAAAGCGGTCTCTTAGACAAATAGTTGTGTAACGAAATAAGACGCTACTCGGATAGCTTCAGCTAGGCGGATACGAAGGAAAGAGCAGATCAAACTGCAGAGATCTCGCTTGACCTTCGCGCTGCTGGTGACGCAGCCTTGGAGTATGTTCACTCAATCCCGCTAGAGTAGGTACATTAATGAGGTACCTCTCGTCCTAGCTACCTCGCTCCAGGGATCCTAGGCCAAACCAACCCAGGGCAGGCAAACTAACAAACATAGAGGGCCCTTGATGCCTTCACAAATGGAGGATGACGAAAGGGGCTCTAAGCCCGGAGTAGCCCCCTGTCGATCGATGACCTCAATACGGGAAGCCCGAACCCCCACCTTGAACTACTAGCTACCTACGTCGCTTGAATTCTTAGTCGAGTAAGCCTACGTGGTGCTGGGTTACAGATTCAAGAATTCGCTACAAGCACACTCGGATCCCCTCCTCTCTCTGCGCTCTGTCACTCACTCGCTTGTTCACTTACGCCAAGCAGGCTCTTCTTCTTCTTTGGTAGTTTGTTCCTAGATCGCTTTTCCTTGCTTAGATCTAACCTCTTTTATGACTATTACTTGATATGTGAGATGCCTTAACCTCTATCTTTTTCTACACGGAACTGGCAATAGAATCTCAATGGAGGCTATCCCGAGATGCTCCTATTATCAGATATCTACTAGCGACCCTATTTCACACTCTCCCACACAGAGAGGGAAAGGCCTTATTCCACTAACAGAAAAGCAAGGACGGGACTCACCTAGAGGTAAAAGCACCCGAGTCCGGGAAGAGAAAACACGACTTGACTTCCCTATTTATTATAAGAGAGTTAGACTCATGGAGATTGTTCTGGTGGAGTCAAATCGAAATTGCATAAAAGATGCTTGATTCGCTAAAGCAATCGAGCAGCGGTAGATTACAGCCAACACAGCACAGTAAGAAAAGACAACGAGCTCAAGAGAAGGGAAAGAGAGACCTTCACGCTCCACACATGGGAAGCGCTCACTACGCTACGTATCTTTATTCATTAAAACTGCGCTTTCCTAGCTTATCTTATAGCTCTCAAACAAGAAGATGCTAGTCCTTATGCCACTACCAGCACAGGGAATGCTGAGTCCTACAGGAAAGAGATTAGCTCCTAGCTTGGGGCCCATTCGCTTAGCTACAGGAGCTAATAGCAAGAGAGGGCTACTTCTAATGGCTTCTAACGCAGTCTATCTTGATCTAACCCTACCAGTAGGAGGAAAGAAAGAACTACCTCATCCATTCTATTCTTATCTTTCTTTATCTAACCTAACCTTCAAGAAGCCTTTTGGAAGACCTTAGAGAACCGCAAGTGAGGTAAGGAAGTTCATGGTCAATCATATAGCATTGATATTCTCTATCCCCTTTCTCTAATAATAAGGGTTCCAAACCTTTCTTCTTATTAGTATTAGTAAGATAGGTGCTTAACGCCCTCGTGTGCTAGTCCGAATAAAGAGTCTATTTTCCGATGGCATTGTCACTTAGGACATCCATCGTTTTCGTCTTCTATAACCTTCCAGCATTAACTAACTGGCCTAACCATAGGATCTCTCTCTTATCCTTGCTTGGCTTCCTACTACCTACTGGGATAGGAACTACTCGGATAGGAAGAGTTCAAAGTAAGCTAATTGGATCTCTCTCCTCCACTCTGGGCTAGCAGACAGCTTGTTGTTTACTGTAGGGATAGAGCAAGCTTAGTGGGATACTTAAACATCCAGAAAGTCCCGTAGTAAGATCGAGCTATAGCTATGAAACCGCGTATTTTTCGCCTAAAGACAGATTCGGTGACTGACAGAAAAAGGAGATCGAACTAGGAAACACGGTGTTTTTGGCACAAAGTCAGGTCAGAAAAGTGAGATCAGAACGATCAGGTTTAGGAAACAGCGTATTTTTGGCCTCAATTGAATTGCCTTTTCCCTCTGGGTGGGATCAAAACTCGAATCGGGTAGCAAACTCGGGATTTTTGGCATAAAGTGTGATTTCCCTCGGTTTCACTCCTTAGCACAAGCGCTAAGCGATAATAATTCCTTGCCCCCCGGAGGGACAAGCGGCTTCGCACCTTTCTTTATGCTGCTGGCCTTTTCTAGCCTGATAGTGAATGAAAGTTCAAGCAAGGTATGTCGAATTCCGCTCTTGCTTTGAGGACTATAGTCAGTACTTGACCTTTTGCTCTTCTCTTGGAGTTCCTTAGCGCTTGTGCTAAGGAACTCCAAGAGAAGAGCAAAAAGGTCCTCTTCAATTTACTTATTGGGTGCCCCTCTCAAATAAGTAACTAAAAGGCGGTGGTCGAGCACCTAAAGGTGATGGCGGCCTTATCAGTCGAGCCTGCTTACGCATCCTTAACAGTCGAGCATGCTTACGCATTCAATTTACTTATTTGCCCCTCAAATAAGTAAAAAAATG